>Ga0172380_10001776_pt1 | contig 36479 bp, 65 predicted proteins | sample Leawe162metaG_FD_119747 | JGI IMG/M metagenome (GOLD analysis project Ga0172380, IMG submission 119747) | Leachate microbial communities from a municipal landfill in Southern Ontario, Canada - Leachate well 162 metaG | ecosystem: Engineered > Solid waste > Landfill > Unclassified | place...
CACGAAGTGCGATGCGACCGCGACTGCTGAGTGGGCGTGGTCGAGGTCCTCGGTTTGCCGTTGGATGATCGCGTCGCGGTCGGCGATCTCGGCTTGCAGGTGTTCGATGAGTTCACGATGTTCGTTGCACATACCGTGTCATCGTACAACGAAGCTTGCAGAAATCTAGCGATCACGCACGCACCGCTCTCGCGATGTCCTCGACGGTGCCCCTGATTGCGGCTACGTCGGCGGCGAGATTCTGTGCCCACGCGGGCGTCTCGGTATCACCGACTGGTACTGCCGGCGCTGTCGGGAGCCGATCCAGCAGCTTCGCGACGAGAGCATCCACATCGAAGGTGGGAGCGGGCGGGGCGACCGCCAGCGCGCCGGGAACACCATATTGCGCGGGGTCAGCTCCCAGCTTCGCAAGCGCGCGACGCACCGCCTTTGCGTTCGCCGGCCCGGCGCTGAGCCACCTGCCAACCGTCTTGTCCGACACCTCGGCGAGCTGCGCGAACTCCTCGTGGGTGAGCCCGTAATCCGTGATCAGGGCTTGCGCTATGCGGCTGTAGTCGACCGTCGCTCTCATGGCTGGAGACGGTACCGGACGTGTGACCGGACATGTTTCCGGAACTCCGGGTTGCATCTGTCCGATAGGACGGGTACCATATGGGAGACAAGTGTCCAGCACGGAGGAACAATGAAGACATTCGGCGAGAGATTGCAGGAGGCGAGGGAGCGACGTGGCCTCTCCATCATCAAAGCGGCCGTGCTGTGCCAGATGAGCGACCGCAACTATCGGCGCTACGAAACCGGCGAGCGCAAGCCCGGAACCGACATCGTAAAGCGGATCGTCGACAACGAGATCGCATCCGCCGACGAGCTGTTCCCCTTCGAGAAGAAGGACGTCGCATGACGTACTGGAACCAGCGCGCATACGACAACGCAGCCGACGCAGGCCTCCCCGAGCACGAGCGCGATGCGATCGCATCGACACCGCCGTGGACTGCCCCGTGGAATCCGATCCTGGAACGCTGCACGTGTGGCGCAACCGGATACCCCGACGCACCAATCTACTCCGGCCCGTGCTACGAATGCGACGCGGAATGCTGCACCAAGTGCGGCACGGTCGAGGGTGACGAGGGTGGTAACACCAACACCTGCCCCGACTGCCTCAAGGCCGAGGCGGCCTGATGCTCTCCGCCTACGACCGGTGGATCACCACCCCGCCCCACGAACCGCCGCTCTGCGAACGCTGCGATCGGGAGATCGGTGCGGATGTCCTCCCCTGCGAATCCCGTCCCTTCGACGGTCCCTGCCAAAACTGCTGCGACGACGCAGCCTGCCACGAATGTGAGGCCGCATGATGCCCGCTGCACGTATCTACCAGCCCGACACTCCCACCGTGACGATCGCAGTGGACGACCTCCGAGAAATCCTGAGCGCGTCGGCACTGTGCCCCTTCCGGCTGCTGAGTGATTCGGAGCAGGACCGTCTGATCGACGCGTCGTTCCGCGCACAGTCCGCCCTGGATCAGAGCGAACGGCGCGCGTCGTGAGCTGGTTCGACGTCTTCTACTGCCCCGCAACGTGGTGGACAGCTACCGCTCTCGCCGCGTTCGCACTCCGCAACCACATCCCCGAATAGACGCGGGGCCAGCCCGTGACGGCCAGCCCCGCAAGCCACCACTACTCAACTGAAAGGCCAGTGATGACCAGCACATCGTACAAGACAGACTCCAGCGTCACCCGTAGTGAACTCGACATCCTCCGCGAAACCCTCGGACTCGTATGGGAACGCACCGACGATCCCTACACCCAGCACCTCGTCACGCAGGCCGAGGGCATCGCGATCCGCCTCAGCCGCCGACACGACGCCGAGCATCCCCCCAGGATCCGCGTCGCATTCGGGAAGCTCACCGCCGCCGCGGGAGCAGTCGCATGAACGACCTCCAATCAGCATCCATCGCCGAGATCAGCACCGCCCTCGCGAAAGCACAGGCGACCATGAGCGTCGCAGTGAAAGACACCACCGGCCAGATAGGCCAGAACCGCGGCTACAAATACGCGGACCTCGTATCCGTTATCACCGCCGCCCGCGAAGCACTCGCAGCGAACGGCCTCGCAGTCATCCAGCGACCCATGCCGTCCCAGGGATCGACGATCACGCTACAGACGATGATCGTGCATTCCTCCGGCGAGTGGATCAGCGACGGTGGGCTCACGCTCCCCGCACAGAAGAATGATCCGCAGGGCATGGGTAGCGCTGTGACGTACGCTCGCAGGTATGGCCTCGCGGCGATGCTCGGGATCGTGCAGGACGATGATGATGGAGCGGCCGCAGTCGCAGCGCAGCAGCGCGCACGGGACACCGCAGCCGCAGCACCAAAGCTCACGACCGAGCAGGCGGCGATCCTCGAGGCAGTCGCGGCGAAGATCGGACGGCCCGGCAGGGACCGGAGCAATCTGCTCGCCGCGGACTTCCCGACGCACTTGAAGACCGGGCTGGGCCTCGCGGTGAACGAGAGGTTCATCACGGCGGCCGAGGCTGAGGACATCCACACGGCGGGCCTCGCTCTCGACGTCTCCACGGTCACGAACCTGCTCGCGTCTGAGGTGGCCGCATGAGCGATCTCGTCACCATCGAACTCTGGAAGATCCACGAGGACCCCACACTCCTCGCCCAGCTCCACGCATTGCAGATCGAACGAGCGAACGAGGAACGCTTCACGGGCGGCGAGCGATCCGGGATGCGCCTCTCGACCTCGGACCCGGTTCGACGTGTGAAGGAGTTCTACGACAAGACGTGGCGTGTCCCGTTCGACAAGGGCGTCGGATTCCGTGGGCACCTGATCGAAGACTACCTACAGGTCGCGCTCACGGACGACACGCTCGACGGGCGCTACCAAGCGTGCGGGCTCGAGGCTCAGGTCGCGATCCCCTGGCACGCCCCGTCCAAGAGCCGTAGCGCGTTCGACTGGGTCGTGAAACCAGCCGGCAAGCCCCGCATCGTGTCGTGCAAATCCAGCGTCGGGAGCGACAAGCCCACGAAGGACAACGAACGGCAGGAACGCCGCATGATGAGCGCCGCGGGCTACCCCGCAGGGACACCGTTCGAGATCTGGGTCGTGGATCCCGGCACATTCCGCGCAGTCGGTCCGTACTGCTACGAACTCGAGCAGGCAGACATCGACGCGTGGACTGCCGAGCTCGCAGGGGTGGATGCTGCGTGGCACTACTTCGCGCAGTTCGACGACCCCACCACCACGGAGTCCTGGAACGACGAAGCTGAGTGGCTCCACACGTTCGGCCTCGAATCCTCATCCGGAGCGTTCCGCGTGGAATCCCTCGACGCCTCAGCTGCGATCGAGAAGCGCGTCTACATGTACCTCGCAGCGAAGAAGCGTGCGGATGATGCGAAACGTGAACTCGACACCGCGAAGAGCCTGATCCGCAAGCACGTCGACGAACAGCTCACCGGACGGGACACGAACAAGATCGTTGCGTACTCCGCTGAGGAGCTCGTGACGTTCGCGATCGACAAACGCGACGCGATGCGCGTGACCACACGCCCGCACGTCGTCGAGGGCGCAGCCTAGTTCGCCCGGCAATCGCCGAGCACCAACCACGAGAGGGACACATGGAAAACGACATCACCATCAGCACACCAGACGGCCAGTCCGTCGTCACGAACCTCGACGGGATGCGTCGTGCCGCAGACGTCGCCGCCCGAGGCCAGCGACAGCTCACGCTATTCGTCGCCGAAGCCGCACCGGACGAGCACCTGCTCAAGATCAAAGCCGGCAAGCTGGAGAACATGCAGCGCCGCGCCGCTGATCTCAAGCGCGCCGGACGGGGCCGCGGGTCGAAGGTGTACCTCGTGGTCGAGTGCCGCATCGACGAGGTCGCACAGACCGACAAGTACGACGCCGAAGGATTCCGTGACGGGACCGTGCAGACGCACACCGCCACGATCCTCGACCTCGCTACGGTGGACCACGAGGACGCCCAGGTATTCCTCGAGGCTCGCTTCGCGGAGGCTGACGCGTCGTGATCGCGGACGCGCAGCAGATCGTCCCGAGTATCTTCCTGCGCGTCGAGGGCGAGGTGCGGGGAAAGGACCGACCGCGGTTTGATCCCCGCACCCGTCGCCCGTACACGACGCAGCGCACGGAAAGCGCGGAGACGAACATCCGGTCGGTGTGGCGCGAGCAGGGCGGGAAACGCCTTCCTGACGGCCCTGCACGGATCGTCGTGACATTGGGCGTGGTCAGGCCGAAGGGCCACTTCAAGCGCAACGGCGAATTGTCGGCTGAGGGACGCCGTCATGTGATGCCGAGCCGGAAGAAGCCGGACGTGGACAACGCGTTGAAGCTCGCGATGGATGCGTTGAACGGGCTCGCGTATGCGGATGACGTGCAGATCGTCGATGCCCGTGTGGTGCGGCAGTGGTCCGCGTTGCCGGTGACGGTCATCGCACTCGACACGCTCGTGCAAGAAGCGGCTGGGGTGGCCGCATGAATAGCAACGGGGGACTGAGCTATGCAAGTCGCAATTATGAAGCGTCCAGCAGGGGACGAGGACTACCGGCGATACAGCCGTGTGTATCTGCTGCGATGCCGGGCCACGAATGTGACGAAGATCGGCGTCAGCAGCAATCCGTGGCAACGAGCGCCGGGCGTTGCGTCGATCTGCCCCACGGACGTGTTCGTGCATTCGGTGATCGACGCGGGCGAGGAGCACAGCCACGGGGTCGAGTTGGAGCGTCGGCTGCATTCCCACTTCGCTGCCAGCCGAGTACGTGGGGAGTGGTTCCTGGTCGAGCCGCGCCTCGTGGTGTTCACCGCCTGCCAGATGCTCCGGGGTCGTGCAACGTACGGAGAGTTCCTCGCATGAACAAGAAGCGGCGGAACTTCCTCAAGTGGCAGTTGGGTGGCGGGAAGCGAGGCACGCTCAGGCGCGCAGCTCGCAAGACCGGCAACGGCCTCGAGGCACTCGGTGCGGCAATCGCGGTGGTCGACTACGCCCGTGCGGAATCGCACTGGATCGGCAACCCCGAAGCGATCTTCACCACCACGATCGACGACATCGGAGCGGACTACTGCGTGGACGATGACCGCGTCCGCGAGGCGCTGCACGCGCTCCGTGAAACGAAGTTCATCTCGATCGCCGGCAACGTGGATCTCGCATCCTGCGAGTCGGATGAGCTGCTCACGGTGAAGGTCGTGAACTACCTCAAGTTCAACGATCCGCAGGGATCTGATGCAGATCGGAAGACGGCGCAACGACACCGCGAGGAAATGCAGAAGGTGCAGGCATTCGTCACGGCTGGTCACATGAAGTCACATGAAGTCACTAGAAGAGAGGAGATAAGAGAAGAAGAGAGAACCCCACCCCCTACCCCCGCCCCCCGGAAACTCCTCGCCGACGCCCTGCCCCCTCGACCTCGTGGTGGTGGTGCAAGTGCAGAGGTCGAGCATCCTCACGATGTCCCATTCTCCGATGCAGTGATCGAGCCCACCAAGCCGGACGTGTCGGCGGAGTGGAAGAAGATCGACGAGGCGCTCGCCACGATCACCCCGGACCAGCCGGACGTCGCAGCGAATCTCCACGAGCAGATCGTGGTGAAGCACCGATCGATGATCCGTGGTCGCATCCACGACCTGCCGAACTGGGCGAGGGCAACAGTCGTGGCGTGTCGGGACATTCGCCGCTCGGACAACCCACCATCGTCGTCGGAGGTTGTGGGCTGGATCGTGCAACGGCTCGAGGCGACCACGATGGAAGGCAGCGACGTGGATGTGAAGCTCCGTCCGGTTCGTTCCGCCGAGGACCAGCCGAAGCGTGACGACGGCGCGTCCCTCATGGTCGCTGCGATGCGACGGGCTGGGGGTCTGGGATGACGCTGGCCTACTTCGGAGTGTTCACCGGGTTCTGCGCGCACTGCCGTGGCGCTGGCTTGGTGATGATGGATGACGTCGACCCCGGCCTGATGCTGGGCGAGCCCTGTCCGATGTGCCACACCGGTCGCGTGAACGCTGAGCTGGCGTGGGAGCGGAACGACAAGCTGAACCGTGATGGTCAGCACGTCGTCGGCAACTACTACGCCGGGGTCGATGTGTCACAGCTTCGGTGGGAGCACGGTCGGCATGTGGGGATGCGGTGGTATTGCGCTGCTCCTGGCTGTACCGATCCGGTGGATGGTGAGGGTGTGATCTGCGGTGCGTGCTTCGCCACTCGTCAGCGGGATGCTCGTCGGACTGGGTTGGTGGAGGCGCAGGCGGCTGAGCTTGCGGAGCGGTTGGCGGTGCGTCACACGGAGTACGACGAGGTTGTCGGCTCGGATCGTGGTAGCGCCGCGTGACCCCCGATTCGACCCGTACTACCAATTGGCCCCAGGATCGCGGGAAATCCCCCGTGAAACGGCCGTGAAACGGATTCCAGTAACCATGAAGGGACCAACAATGACAAGCGTAGAGCAGATACGCGCCGAGATCGTGGAGCAGGCTCGAGGGTTTGAGTGGAGCATCGACGATGACGGTGATGCCGTGATCCGTGTCGATGGTTCGATCAGCCTCGTGATCTACGGCGACGAGCTCGACGGGATGTATCGGGATCGGCACTTGTTCAGTCGTGCGCCGATGGTTCGCGAGTTCTTGGCGGGGTTGGGTGATGGGGATGCGTGACGCTGACTACCTCAAGCCCGACGAGCGGCCCGTGGTGGGTCCATGGGGGAGCGGCTCTAACCACCTGCACGAAGGCGTCGAGGAACTGAGCAATTCGCACGTGGTGGTGGATGACATCGCTCGCGACCTCGCCGAAGCTGTCCGGTTCTGGTGGAGCAAGCACGACTGCATGGGTCCGGGTGATTGCTACTGCGGTGGCAGTGAGGGTCCAGCTATGGCGGCGCTTGCTCGGTTCGACACGGTGATCGGAGGCAAGTCGTGAACGGGCATCCGTGGACCGAAGGGCCGTGGCTCTATCGAGCGAAGTCGGGTAGTTGGCACAAGGCGTCCGACACCCACCCGTACGGCTTGCCGTTCATCACGACGCCCGATGCGTGCGACATGGAGTTCGAGAACCCTGCCGATGCGGAGCTGATTGCGCTCGCTCCGGAAATGGCAGCCGCGATCCTGGAATGTGCGGGGTGGATGACGGAGCTTGGTCCGCTGAGTAGTAGTGCGGGTGAGCTGACGGGGATTCTGCCGATGGCTCGTCGGCTGCGTGCGGTTGGGGGTGGCTCGTGAATCCGAGTACCGACCCCGAGCTTGGAGCCGTCGCCAGTGAGCCCGGCACGCCCTGCCCGTTCTGCTCGCTTCCGTTCCGCGGTGCGAATGCGATCTACGGCAAGTTCGCGTGCGGCACGATCGAGCATTCGAATGGCGCGGGCGAGGTGGAGCACAGGCAGGCGGAGACGTGTGCGTACCTCGTGCAGATGGAGTGGCGGACGGTGGAGAGCGTCGCCGCATTCCTTGAACGTCCCGACATCGATGCCCCTGAGCTTGCCGCCGCGCTGCGTGCTGGTGAGTGGAAGTCCTCTACCGAATCCCCTACCGAGAAAGGCGCACCATGAGCAAGGAATGGTTCAGCGTCCGCATCGAATCGGACGAGGAGGAAATCGCCCGCTTCAAATACCGGCCCGACGCGGAGGACTTCGCGGCCCAGCACCCGTACATGGCCGTGGTGTGGCAGGGCGACCGGCGTATCGCGAAGTACACGGCGGGGGTGTCTGATGCCTGACGAGCAGACACTACGCCTACCCCTGAGCCTCGTAGCAAGCGGAACGGTCATCGTTCACGCGGACCACGTCGAGGGAGATCCCGGAATCGGCCTGGTTCGCGAGGAGCACGCTGGCCAGATCGTTGCCGCTGTGAATGAGGCTCCTGCCCTGCACGCACGCATCGAGGAGTTGGAGCGGGAGCTTGCCTCGACCCAAAACCACCTGCGAGCGGCGGAAGCGGCAGCCGGGTCGAGCATCATGAGCAGTCGTCCGCTCTGCTGCTACGTCAAGGACATGGCTGACCGCATCGAGGAGTTGACCGCCGAACGGGACGAGGCACGTGCTCAGACGAGCGTCGAGGTCATGGCACGTGGTCAGATCGCTCGCGAACGGGACCGCGCGGAGGGTGAGCGGGACAAGGCCCTCGCCGAGCAGGCGCGTTCGGGCACCTTGCGCCTCGAAGCGGACGAGGCCAGACGGCGGGCGGAGGCTCGCGTCACCGAACTCACCGCACTGCTCCGCCAGTGTGCCGACGTCATGCACCCGTCGCAGCGATTGCACCGCGAGATCACCGAGGCGCTGGATGCGGTTACGCAGGCTCCGGCAGTGTGGCGGTGCGGATCGTGCGGAAGCCAACGATGGGTAGCAGCTTCACTCTCCGGACCTGTCGAGCACGGCGGGCGAGCGATCCGCCAGTGCGTCCCATGTGGTCACTACTCAAACGATGCGGCTACGCAGGCTCCGGCAGACGACCCGACGTGCCCAGCGTGCGGCGAATCCGAGGACCACTTCGACCCGGAGCGCGGGAGCGAGGGCGAATGGACGTGTGTCGCTGTCCAGTACGGCGCATGTCGCAGCTTCGGGCCGGACCCGGTCGTGTCCCGTCCCTGCTCGTCGTCGCTCTGCATGGCGGAGATCACAGCGCGAGTGTCCGAGGAAGCGTACTGCGCTGAGTGTGCTCCGGCAGACGGAGGACCGAACGATGCCTGAATCCAGCCCGTACTACGTCATCAGCCAGCACGAGCTAATGATCGCGCTGGTGCAGGTGGAAACCGGCCGCGTGTCGGCAGCCGAGGCACTCGCCCTCATCAACGAGCACTGCGAAACCGAGCAGGTCGAGCCCACTACCCGAGGGGGAAGCGATGAACGCTGACACCACCACACTCACAGTCCCGACCAACGCCCACGAGGCACTACAGCACACGATCGCCGCATACGACATCCCTGCCGACCGGCTCGACGAGTTCGCGATCCTCGCGACCAGCAACGCAATCGCACGGGGCGTCCGCACCGGGCTGACGTGGCGGAACCTGCGCGAGTTGGACGATCAGGTCGTGGCTCTACGCAGTCTCGCCACCCGCCTCCGAGACGCACTCCGGGACTTCGCTGCATACCAGAACGGGACCGACTACAACGGCTCCCCGTTCGAGCGCGACACCGTGGACCCTGTGCTCGCTGATGCTGACGCTCTGCTCTCCACTACGAAAGGACACGACCATGCCTAGCACCAAGCTGCGAGCCGAGGTCATCCACGAGGTCGAAGCGGGAGACAGCCCGCACAGTATCGTCGTGTTCGGGCAGCACCTCGACCCGGATGCGTTCTGGCCGCTGTTCCGTGAGTGTGCCTCCCGATATGCCGACGATCCAGCCCGATCGTGGACCCTCGAGCCGTGCGCGGACGAGGAACTGTCTCACCAGCATTGGTCCCGGTTCATCGACACCGAGAGCGGCGACCGGGAGCAGCTACCGTTGATCGGAGAGCAGGACCCCGGATGCGTGTGGTGGTGGGACACCGCGGCCCCGGAGAGTGGCGACGACATGGCGCAGACGACGCCCGTCACGTTCGTGAACGTCAAGCGTGAGGCTGCGGGTGGGGAGGCGTCACAATGACGCCGCGCGACGGGTCGTACGAGGAAGAGCCCTGCCAAGTGTGCGGGTGTCGGGGCGAGGCGTACCAGGGCCGGTATCGGTTCGAGTGTGACGGGATCGCGGAAGCGCATGAGGCTGAGGGTGCGCGTGGGGAACGCGAACGCATCCTCAAGCTCATCGAAGCCGAACGCGCCCAGTGGGAAACGGAGTTCCTCAAAGCGACCATTCCGGCATGCGACGAAGTGGTGGCGGCCCTGCGAGCGGAGCGGGGGACACGATGACGCTCACCCGCAAGCGGCCCTGCATGGTCTGCAACGACGACGGATCGTTCTGGACGTCCATGTGCGACGACTGCGCCGCCCTATCGCAGTCTCCCGAGGCGCAAGCTCGCCGCGCTGCATGGCACGCAGCCCTCTATGTGGACGTGACGAACGCGGTCATGCGCCAATGGCACCGACGCCGCATAGCTGAGATCGCATCCGAGCAGGGACAGGTCTGGCACGCGGTTGGTGGTGGGCAGTCATGACCACCCCCCTGCAACTCGACCTATTCACCGTCGATGCCGGACCGGGCTGGTACTCCATCCAGACCGACTGGGGCATGGGCGGCACCGGGCGCATGGACTGGTTCGAGACGGAAGCGGACGCACTCGCCGCGCTCGAGACAGCGATTGAACGCTCCCGGCGCACCGCGAGCCGCGGCGGGCGGACGCCGAAGGTCACCGGTTCAGCCAAGCTCTACCCCGGACACCCACCGTTCGTGCTCGAGCGCAAGCGCGCCTGGATCGCCGCGACGAACGGTGAGCGTGTCATCTGTGCGGATCATCTGATCTGGCGAGAGGAGGACGGCTCGTACCCCATGACCGACGAGGAGTGGGACCGGTACGAGGCGTGGCGTGCAGCACTCCCACCGATCGGGTGGGTGATCGCGTGCATGGTCACGACGCCCGGCGTGCCCGACTCGTCCGACCATCCATCGCACCCGTGGGACGACGGCATCGAGCTGGAGCGTGCGGCATGAGCACCGATCCACGACGAGGAAACCGACATGTCGCGAGCTGGACCCGCGAGAACGTCGCCGAACGCATCGCGCTTTGGGCCGAGATCCACGGCAAGCCACCATCGGCCGCGCAGTGGAACCCCGCTCGCGCTCGGACCATGAGCAGCGCCGCGTCAGAGAAGGCGCGGAAGTGGCTCGACGGTATCACCGCGTTCGAGGAGGGCGACTGGCCCTCACAGGACACTGTCGAGCGACTGTTCGGATCGTGGAACGACGGCATGGTAGCCGCGGGTTTCGCGCCCCGACCGAAGGGACGCACCCCGAGGAGCTTCGACGAGGCGCAGGGGCGGACGTATGCGGCTCACGTGGACGCGATGCAGGACTTGCGGCAGTCGTTCGCGCGGGTCGAGCACGCACGTAGCGCGTCGGCGCTTGCGTCATCGGTTCGGGAGGTCGCGGCAGTGGCCCTCGCGTGGCTCGAGCACATCGAGCGGTGCTCGTTGGAGCGTGCGTCGTGACGGTCTACTGCCATTGGTGCAACGCCTCGGTGATTCCCGACCCGGCCGATCCTGGGTTCTGTCCGTGGTGTGAACACCCGCTCAGCCCCGACCCCGCACAGGTGCCCAGTCCCGAAGTGTGCGGAGTGGGACGGATGCGGATTGAACGAAACGTGGCGCGGCTCCGGCTCGTCGAACGAAAGGACACGGCGTGAACGACCGCCTACCCCTCTACGGCGTCACGTACTACGGACACGCGATCCGCACCGAACCATACGCGTTCATCTTCACCACGCACCGCGACACTCGCAGCGAAGTCGAAGCAGACCTCGAACGGCACTGCCCCGAACCGGGCTGGGAGCGGACCATCATCGAAGCACCCCGAAAGGCAGCATCGTGAGCCGGCTTGAGGAGTACAACGAACGCCGACGCATCGAAGCCGCACGCAAAGGGCGACGCAAACGCGCACGCAACAGGACAGGAATCGCGGGAGACGTGATCGCAGCGAAGATCACCGGCAAGCCCTGTCGTGTCTGCCAGCGTGGCCCGGTCGAAGCGCATCACCTCGTCCCACGAGGCGTATGGCCCCGAACACGGGACGGGATCGACAGCGCAGACAACATCATCCCACTCTGCCGCACGTGCCACACGGATCACCATACGACCGCTCACGGCCGGGTGCCGCGGGAAGCGCTGACGACGGCGGAATGGGCGCTCGTGGTCGCAGTGAAAGGCGAAGCGTGGGCAGCGATTTGGTACGCAGAAACGATCGGCAGGACAGCATGAACCGCACAGGGTGGCTCACACCACACGAAGTAGCCGACCAGACCGGGTACACCGTCCGCACCATCCAACGCTGGTGCCGAGAACGACGCATCCCACACGTCCGAGTCGGCCGCCTCCTACGATTCACCCCGGACCAGCTCGCGGAGATCGAAGCGGCATACACCATCGAACCCGACCGTGAGTGCGTCACGGCCAATCGACTACGCAACCCGGAGTACCGAGAATCGGTGACCGTCGTACCGATGCGCCGACCCGCGTAGACTGCGCGGCCTATGGCCCTCATCCGTACCAGCAAGGCAGGACGCCCGCTGTACATCGTCAGGTGGAACTACCGCCGAGACGAGGACGGGCGGCAACGCTACGACGAGAAATCGTTCCGCAAGCATGCCGAGGCGCGGGAGTGGAACGCGGCGAAGAGCGCGCGGAACACCGCCGACACCGAGCGAATCACCGTTCGGGAGCTCGGCGCGATCTGGATGCAGGAACACGTCGAGGGATTGGCGCAGCGCACAAAGAAGGACTACGTCTGCCAGTACGAGAAGCGGATCCTGCCGTATCTCGGGTCGATAATGGTGAGCCGCCTCACGACGAAGAAGCTGCGGGACTGGCGGAACAAGCTCACCTCGCAGGGCACAGGCCCTCGCACCGTGAACAAGACCCTCGATACGCTGAAAGCGATGGTCCGCTGGGGCCGTTCTGAGGGGCTATGCGCGAACGTGATGATCGACGACGTGCGCCGCGTCAAAGCGCCGAAGCCGAAGCCGGCGAATCCGTACCCGCCTGAGACGGTGCAGCGGATCGCCGAAGCGTGCGAGTACCTGCGGGAAGCGACGATGATTCAGGTGGCGGCGTATGCGGGGCTGCGGTGGTCCGAGCTACGGGCGCTCAGATGGTCGGACGTGGACCTTGAGGCGGAAACGATCACGCTGGTGCGGTCCCTGGATCTCGACTCGTCGTTCAAGTCCACGAAGAGTGACCTGCACCGGGTCGTGCCAATCCTGTCGCCGGGCGTGCGGGCGCTCAAGGTGTGGCGGGAGGAGCGGGCCGACGATGTGGATCTCGTGTTCTGCACTCGTACCGGGAAGCCGCTCAAGGAGAACAACTGGTACGGGCAGCGCCTGCCGAAGATCCGTGAGGCGTGCGGGATCCACTTCGACCTGCACGAGCTGCGGGACACGTACGCGTCGATCTTGATTCAGACCACTGGTATCGGTGAGGCTGAGATCACGAAGTGGATGGGGCACGCGAACATGCAGGTCACCGTCGAGCGGTACGCGCAGCTATTCGATAAGCGCAAGACGGCCGTCAAGAAGCTCGCCGACGCCAGCCTCGCTCACCTGTAGCGATACCACCGTTGCATGCCACCGTCGTGGCGCATCCCCCGTGTCGCGGGCTGCGACCGCAAACACCTGAAAAGCCTGCACCGGTACGACATCCGATGCGTTGGGTACACTCTCGGTATGGCTCAGAAAGTGTTCGATTCCCGCCGCCTCCACCTAGAAAAGCCCTGCTCAACGCGGGGTTTTTCTGCGTCTGGATGTCGCGATGCCACCGCCCATACCACCGCCGACGCGCTCGACGTCATCCCGAAGCGTCTCGTTGCCCTCGCTTTCCTCGTGCTCTGCTTGCTTGGCGCGGCTGCCGCAGTCCCTCCCCAGTCTCATGCGGTAGCCGCTGCCGGCAGCGTGGGGAGTGTGCCGCGTCCTGCTCCGGTGCGGATGGTCGCGTCGTGCTACGGGCCGGGACTGTGGTTCAACTCGACGGCGAACGGTACGACGCTCCGGCACGGGACGCTCGGGGTGGCGCATAAGACGCTGCCGCTCGGCACTCGCCTGATCGTCCGAGTAGGTGTCGTGGAAGTCCAAGTGTCGGTGATAGATCGCGGGCCGTTTGTGCGTGGCCGGGATCTCGACGTGACCGAGGCAACGTCTCGCGCTCTGGGTGTGGGGTCGTGCCGGGCGTGGGGTCATCGCACCGTGAAGACGTGGAGGATCCGATGAGCGCCGTAGCCGCCCTCCGCAGCGTTCTCTCGAAGACGCGTAGCCACGGGTACGACCCCGGCTCACTCAAGCTCAGTGTTGAGGCGTGGGACGACCTGCGCCCCGAGCTTCCCGAGGCGACGGCGTCGTGTGGCGTGACGTTGTACGGGTTGCCGGTGTTCCTCGACGAATCGCTCGCGCCCGGCACGTTCGGGTTCGAGCCGCGGAAGGTGGTCGCATGACGCTCGCGCTCTGTATCGCCCTGTCCCTCGTCACGGGCCTCGTGGTGGCTGTGGCTGGGGTTGTCATGTACTTCGACTGGAAGGCCGACCGATGATGCACCCCGACCCATGCCGACCACGGTGGAGCCGCCGAAAGTACGAGCTTCATCCGAACGCGGCGCAGGCAGCGGAGCCGTACCGGTTTCGCCCGTTCCGTCGTATCCGGAATCTGATCGACCACCTCGACACGTGTCATCGGGTGATAGATGACCTCGAGGAGTCGCGGCAGGCTGTGATCGCACTACGCGAGGGGCGCAAGCATGGCTGATCTCAACAACGTCACCGTGGTGGGCCGCCTCACGAGGGATCCCGATGTGCGACATACCAGTGCGGGGATGCCGATCGTACTGCTTGGTATCGCGGTGAACGGACGGCAGAAGAATACGGCGGGGGAGTGGGTCGACAAAGCCAACTTCTTCGACGTGAAATTCTTCGGCGAACGCTTCGAACGAGCAGCGCAGCACCTCGCGAAGGGCAAGCGGGTTGGCGTCACCGGCCGGCTCGAGTATTCGCAGTGGGAGAAGGACGGTGCGAAACGCTCGAAGGTTGAGGTCGTGGGGACTGAGTTGCAGTTCCTCGACGCTCGGGATGACGCCCCGGCCCCGGCTCAGGCTCCGGATACGTCGGACTTCGTACCCGTAGGCGTATCGGTCGCAGACGACGACGTGCCGTTCTAGGAGGCTCGGATGACGGGGGACCAGCCAGAGTGGCACCGGCTGCAAGGCATCGCAACGGAAGCCCTACGATCGTACCGTGATGAGTGTGACCGGAAGCGCATGCTCGGACCCGACGCTTCTCCCCGCCTCGACGAAGCACACGGCGCGATCCGCGCAGCACTCACCGCACAAGACCGCGAGTGGAGGGACAACCCGTGAACGCCGGCACCTGTGAATGCGGTAATCCCATCATCCGCAAGCACAGAATCGGCGCACCCCCCAAACGCTGCGACGAATGCCGCCAACGCCTGGGCAGTGTCGGAGCGAAACGAGGGAACCGTCTCGACGAACGTGGACGATCCGCGGTATACGACGGGCCGATCATCACGATCCGCCGCATGATGGCGGAACTCCCCAGCGACCAACGCCCTGGCGGGGTCACCCTCCACGTTTCCTGTACCGCTGCGGCGATCACCGCCACCACCGGTCTCCCCGAACGCATCGCTGCGCACATCGTCGAAGCGATGCAAGCACTCGTCGAGATGGGTGAAACGGGCGAGGACATCCGCCGCCGCCTGAACCCCGTCACGTTCGGCCGTGTGCCAGCGGGACAGATCCGCCCGCCCCGTCGTGGTGGGATGTTCGACTACCTCGAGGAGCAAGAACTATGAGTTGGACCGAAGGCGACGCACGAGAACTCAAGGAACTGCGGGTAGTGCTCGCGGATATCCGAGACGTGCTGATCGAAGCGACGACACCGGGCCTCGGGACGCATGCACGGATCGAGACGCAGCCCACCCGCCCGCTACGCATGGGTGATCCCTGTGTGGAGGGGGACCATGTGTGGCACGTCCAGACGCTTGCGTGTGCGTGTGGTGCGACAGCGTCGAGCGAGTCGTGAGCTACGAGTGGGTGCGTCGCCCTCGCGGGGTGTGGCGGTTGTGTCCGCACTGGTTCGGGTGGTCGTATCAGCCGAGCCGCCGGTTCCGTTGGTGCCGCGTGTGTGCTGGTGCGCAGCGTAGGCACCATACGGACCCGGAGCGAACGTAGAGGGTATGGCTGCCCCCTCGAAACTGGACGATGCGCTCGTCGCGAACCTCGACGGTATCGCTGATGACGGCCTCACGATCAAGGAAGTCTGCAAGGCGATCGGCATCGAACCACGCACGTTCCGCAACTGGGAAGCGAGAGGCGCAACAGGCGAGGAGCCATACGATTCCTTCCTGCCGCTGGCCGCGCGCGTGCGCGCAGGTATGGGTAGCGCCACCGACGATATGGCGTGGGGCGTGCTGCGCGAAGTCGCTGAGGATCCGCAGGCGCGGGCGTCCGATCGGTTGGCTGCTGCTACCGCGATTCTCCGGCTCCGGACTGCTCACCGCGTGGAGCTCACGGGCAAGGATGGAGCGCCGTTGACGCTCGCGGCTCTCGCACAGCGTGCAGCCGACGATGAGCGCTGACGTAGAGCGCGGCGTCATTGAACGGATCCGTCGTGACCCCGCGTGGTTCGCTCGGAACATCCTCGGCGTTCACCTGTGGAGCAAGCAAGTGGAAGCCGTCGAGAGCGTCCGCGACCATCCTCGTACAGCGATCCGCTCGTGTCATGGACCGGGGAAGACGTTCACGGAAGCGGTAATGCTGCTCTGGTTCCTCTCCGCGTATGCGAACAGTCGCGTAATCAGCACCGCGCCGACGTGGACCCAGGTAGAGCAGTTGCTATGGCGCGAGGTTGCGGGCCTCGTGGACCGAGCGCTCGTACCGATTGGTGGCACGCTCGGCGCGACGAAGCTCGAGTTCGCACCGGACTGGTTCGCGATCGGGCTATCCACCGACCGACCCGAACGCTTCGCGGGTCACCACGCGGAGAACATCTTGCTGCTCGTCGACGAAGCCAGCGGTGTGGATGAAGCGATCTTCGAGGCTGGCGAGGGATACCTGACGAGCGCGAACAGTCGCATCGCTCTCGCAGGCAACCCCACACAGGTAACGGGCCAGTTCCACCGAGCATTCAATAGCGAGGCACATGCGTGGAATACGATCACGATCAGCGTCGAGGACACGCCGAACTTCACCGGCGAGGATGTACCGGAAGCGGTCGCCCGCAAGCTGCCAAGCCGTAGCTGGGCCGAGGATATGGCTGCACGGTACGGCAGAGACTCGGACGTGTACCGGGTTCGCGTACTCGGCGAGTTCCCGAAGCAGGCATCGAGCAGTGCGATGGGGCTCGGTGCAGTCGAAGCAGCACAGCATCGCACCCTACCCGCGGGTGAGCCTCGCCGGTTGGCGGTGGACGTCGCGCGATTCGGTGACGATCGTACGGTGATCGCGCTACGGGAGGGGCCGCGCATCCGCCTCGTCGAGACACTGCACCATAACGACACGATGCAGGTAGCCGGAGCGACGCTGCGCTGGGCACGGAAGCTTGGCGTCACCGTCGTGCACATCGACGACACGGGCGTGGGAGGAGGCGTAACCGACCGCCTGCGCGAGACGGCACCCGACATCGACGTGCAGGCCTTCAACGGTGGGCAACGAGCCGTAGCCGAAGACGACTACCCGAACGCGCGCAGCGAAGCCTGGTTCAACCTGAGCGACATGCTGCCCGACCTCGACCTCGACCCGGACCTCGAGCTTCGCGCGGATCTCGTCGCACCCAGGTACAAGCTGGATAGCCGAGGGCGGCGTGCGCTTGAGCCGAAGGACCAGACGAAGAAGCGGCTGAAGCGCTCCCCCGATGCGGGTGATGCAGTGGTGATGCTGTGCGCTCCGGTGCGTAAACGTCCACGGGTTGGTATCCGCTCGTTGGCGTAGGCACCCAACCGTCAGCAGGTCGCATATGGAGGGATGCGTAACCCCTTCAGCCGTCGCAAGGAATCCCCCGTCGCCGGAGCCACGCTCGGGTTCTACGGTGGCAGGCCCCAGTACCGCACCACAAACGTCGAAGGGTTCGCCCGTGAGGGGTACATGTCGAATCCCGACGTGTACTCCGCCATCGAGATCTTCTCAAACGCGGCGGGTGCGGTGGATTGGGGCGTCGAGAGGTACGTACGCGGCGAGTGGGAAGCGCTCGACGAGCACCCCATGCTCGCATTGCTACGTCGACCGAATCCGAAGATGAGCGGCACCCGCATGATCCGCGACCTCGTGAAGTGGCGGCTGATCGGCGGCGAGTTCTACCTCGCACGCAACACGAAGCCCAGCGGACCACCCCGAGAACTCTGGGTACTGCCCGTCCCCCGGATGGAGATCAAGCCCAGCCTCAGCGCGATCGACCCCGTCGCCTACTACGAATACCGCGTCGGAGGGAACCGGGAGCGGATCGAACCGGACCACCTGCTGCACCTGCCCCGCTTCCACCCCCTCGACGATTTCTACGGCATGAGCCCGCTCGAGTCGGTCGCACGGATGATCGACCAGGCGACGGGTGCGGCGGACTTCAACCTCGGGTTGCTGCAGAACGGTGGTATCCCTCCCGGTTTTCTGCGGAGTGATGACGAGCTGACGGACTCCGAGTTCGCCCGGTTGAAGAAGTCGATGGATACGTGGGGTCACGCGACCCAGTCGGGGAAGCCGCAGCTTCTTGAGGGTGGATTGACGTGGCAGTCCGCGGCGACGTCTCCGAAGGATATGGAGATGCTCGAGGCGCAGCGTATGTTCGCGCTCAAGTTCGCTCAGGTCATCGGCGTACCCGCAGAATTCCTCAGCGGTGCTGGTGAGAAGAAGTACTCGAACGCGGCAGAAGCCCGCAAAGCACTGTACACGGAGGGCGTGCTACCCGAGCTCGACGATATTCGGGACGCGTTGAACGGGTGGCTTGCTCCGATGTTCGGCGGCGATGTACGCCTCGTGTACCTGTCCGAATCGATTGACGCGTTGCAGGAGGACGAGAACGCGCGGTGGGCGCGAGCGGATGCGTCGAAGGATTTGACGATTGATGAGACGAGGAAGCTGAAGGGGTACGAGCCTCTTCCTGGTGGTGCGGGTGACGTGGTATTGGTGCCGTTCTCGGTTGCTCCACTGGGATCGGAGTCGAGTGGAGGTGGAAGCGAAGGGGAGCCACCCGCGGAGACACCACCCAGCGATGATGACGAGCCTGAGCCGGCCGCGAAACAGAAGTCGTTGAGCCTCGGAACTGAGGAGCGGAAGGCGGCGCATTGGAAGCGTGTTGACGCGCAGCGCTCACGGGTGGTGGGCAAAGCGCGGGACTCGGCTGCTGCTCGGTTGCGAGCGGAGAACAATGCGATCGGGAAAGCCGTCGCCGACGCACCCAACCCCGCCGCCGTGCTGAAGCGTGCAGAGCAGGCAATCGACGCTGGCAAGGATGAGTGGCGCACGACGCTGGAGAAGCTCGCGCTGCAGATCGCAGAACCATTCGCGGAAGAAACACTGCGGGATCTCGACGCGTCCGAGAAGTCGAAAGCCGCGGGGGATTGGCGTGACGGTGTCCTGCGCTATGTGAAGCGGGCCGTGGCGCGGAAGGTCACCCGGATCACGGACACGACGAAGCGTGAGATCCGCAGCATCGTCGCAACGGCGATCGAAGAAGGGTTGAGCGTGCCCGACATCGCCTCCCGCATCAACTCGCTGCAACTCGAGCAGGTCATCCCCCGCAGGGCTGAGGTCATCGCTCGTACGGAAGTGGTGCAGGCGTCGAATGCGGGGAGTGTCGCCGCCGCGGAATCCACCGGTCTCGACTTGCAGAAGGAGTGGATCGCGACGCGTGACGGACGAGAGCGGTCCGCGCATGGCGCGATGGATGCCAAGACGGTGCCGATGGATGAGCCGTTCGAGGTCGATGGTTCCGAGCTGCTATTCCCCGGTGATGGTTCGTTAGGTGCGGATGCGTCGCAGGTGATCCAGTGCCGCTGCACCGTGGGGTACGTGCCAGCGTAGGCACCCAACCGCGTCGTGGGTGAACGAGTGGACCATGACCACTCCCGCTTTGCACCCAGCCGCGCCCGTCGTCAAACACTTCCCCCTCGAGGTGAAGGCCGTCGATGCGGAATCCACCGCGACGCTCGGCGTGTTCACGGGCATCGCGAGTGCTGTCGGGGTTCTCGACCGGCACCACGAGGTCATCGAGAAGGGCGCATTCGATGCGGACCTCACCGAGAACGGTGCAACACGGGTTCTGCTCTGGCAGCACGACCCCGGCAAACCCATCGGCGTTATCCACCTGTCCACCGATCAGCGCGGAGATCTCGTTGCGAAGGGTGAGATCAACCTCGAGACCACACAGGGCCGCGAGGCGTACGCACTGCTGAAGCAGGGTGCGATCGGTGCGATGAGCATCGGCTTCAACATCCCCGACGGTGGCGCAGCGTTCGACGCGAAAGCTGGGGTGCTGAGGATCCTCGCGGTGCAGACGTGGGAGACGAGCCTCGTGACGTTCCCCGCGAACCCCGCCGCGGTCGTCGACAGCGTCAAGCAAGCATTCGGTATGCCCACGCGCACACTCTCCACCGGTGAGCGTGAGCAGATCGCCTCGACCATCACACGGTTGCAGGCAGCGCTCGACGCAGACCAACCCCGCGAAGAGAAGTCTTTGCAGGCACCCAACCACGACCCTGTGGAACTTGCAGGAGTGAAGGAGCTGGTCGCGCTGATCAGCCGAGAACTTTCCGAAGGAGACCCGGCAGCATGAGCGACACCCAGCCCACCGAGATCAAGCAGCTCCACGACGATCTCGCATCCACGTTCGAGCACTTCAAGAAGGCTACGGCCGAGCAGAAGGCTGAGATCACCAAGTACGGTGAGGCCACTGCGGAGACGAAGGGACTGCTCGAAACGCTCGGTAGTCGCATGGACGACATCGAAGTGAAGATGAGCCGCCCCGGCCGCAGCAACGACCAGGGCGATGCAGCGGAGACGAAGGCTGCATTCATCGAGTACATGCGCAAGGGTCACAACGCTGGTCCCGACGTCATCAAGACCCTCACGCGGGGCGATGATACGAAGGGCGGGTTCCTCGCACCGGACGAGATGGTCAACGAGATCATCAAGGGCGCGATCGAGTACACCCCGTTCCGTGACATGGTCACCGTCCGCACCACTGGGCGACAGGCCGTGTCCTACCCGAAGCGCACCGGCACGTTCGCCGCAGTGCGCATCGGTGAGGGTTCGACCCGTTCGGAGACGACGGGCTGGACCGTGGGCCGCGAGCGCATCCCCGTTCACGCACTCCACGCACTCGTGAAGGTCACGCACGAAGACCTCGAAGATACCGAGGTCAACCTCGAGCAGATCATCAACGAGGAAGCGACCGAGCAGTTCGCAGTCAAGGAGGGCACAGAGTTCGTGTCCGGCACGGGCGTCGAGGAGGCTGAGGGTTTCCTCGTTCACCCGGATCTCGCGACGACGAACCTGGGATCGACCACCGTCCCCACGTACGCGAAGATGGTCGAGCTGCTCCACGCACTCAAGACCCCGTACTTCATGAACGCGACGTGGGCGCTGAACCTCGCCACTCTCGGCGTGGTCCGCACCATCACGGACGGCAACGACAACCCGATCTGGCAGCAGGGCCTCGCCGCGGACATGCCCAGCACGATCCTCGGGAAGCCTTACCGGCTCGTCGAGGAGATGCCCGACATCTCATCCGCTGCGAAGAGCATCGCGGTGGGCGACTTCAAGAAGGGGTACGTGTGGGCTGATCGGATCAGCATGGAGATGCAGCGCCTCGTCGAGAAGTTCGCTGACGAGGGCGCGGTCGGTCTCCAGTTCCGCAAGCGCAGCGGTGGTCAGGTCGTGCTTCCCGAGGCGATCCGCGCCGGTGTGATGAGCACCTGATCCAGCACCACGACTAGAGATCGAGGAGGGGTATTCGCATGGCAGGCAAGGTACGCAGAGTAGCGGGGGGCGACGAGCTCCTGGTGCGCAACGGTGGTTCCATCACGATCGAATCGGGTGGCGTCCTCGAGATCGCTGGCACCTCGGTGTCGGCGACGAGCGCGGAGCTGAACGAGATCGGCGGGATCACCAGCCGCGCTCAGAGCACCGTAGCGGTTGCAGCCGAGGGCGGCGATGCGATTGCGGTGACGGTCACATTGAAGGACGCAGCGGGTGTTGCTGTCGCCAATGCGCGGCCGGTTCGCGCGTGGCTGTCCAGCTCTGCTACCACGGGTGTGATCGCAGCGGACGACACGATCACGGTCACCGCAACCACGGGAGCGTTGCTGACGGAGCACGTCGACGACCTCCTGTTCGACTGCATCTCGAGCACCGCTGGTGTGCTGGTCCTCAGCATCGCCCACGCTGGTGACGCCACCGCGAAGTACCTCTGGGTCGATTCGCCGGGCTTCCATCGTCCGATCGTGTCCGCAGTCATCGACCTCGCATAGTTCACAAGCAATAGGAGAACATCATGGCCAGCAAGGATCTACATCACAGCATCAAGGCGGTCGTGGCGCTTGCGCCGCAGAGCATCACGTCGGATACCACCACAGCCGGCGTCATCGTGGATACGCTCGGGTTCGAGGGTGTCGAGTTTGTCATCGCGACGGGTGCGATCGCGGACGCGAATCTCGTTCCTCTCATCGAGGAGGATACGGTCGTGGGTTTCGGGACGGCAACCGCGGTGGCGGATGCTGATCTGATCGGCACCGAGGCTGGTGCGACGCTCGATCAGGACAACGATTCCGATACGGCGAAGATCGGCTACATCGGGTCGAAGCGATTCGTTCGCCTGTCGCTGGTGTCGACGTCCACGACGGGTGCGAACCTGGTGGGCGCGGTTGCGCTGCTCGGCCATGCTCGGCATTCGGGTGTTGCGGATTCGCAGACCGAGCCGGCGTAGTAGTCGTAGGGGTCTAGTTGCGGGGCTGGGTGGAGCGGTTTGCTCGGCTCGGCCCCGCATTCGTTTCAGGGGGTTGCGATGCTGGTCAGGATGTTGAACACGAAGGTCGGGTGTGATGATGGGCTCAACCCTGCGACGTATGTGGAGGGCGAGGTCTACGACCTGTCTCCCGTGTTGTCGCGGTGCTTCATCATGGAGGGCGACGCAGAGGACGCCTCAGAGCCCGTAGCGGTGCCCGTAGCGTCACAGGCAGATCCGCTACCCTCCGAGCCGGTGAAGCCGCGTAAGAACACTGCGCGGAAGGGGCCATCACGGCGCAAGGGCAAGACCCCGTGAAGGTCAAGGTCTACACCGCACCCGCGATCGAACCCGTCACCGCAACGGAAGCGAAAGCTGCGCTGTCGATCGACGGGTCAGACCGGGACACGCAGGTTACGGCGGCGATCGTCGCAGCTCGCGAGGCGGTGGAGGCGTACACGAATCGGGCGCTGATCACACAGACGCTCGAAGCAGCGTTCGATGAGATCCCCGGACGCATGGTGATCCTGCCCCGTCCTCGTCTGATCTCCGTGTCGAGCGTGACGTACTACCCGGACAGCGGCAGCGGCAGCGTCGTCGACGCGGACGATTACCACGTCGATTCGTATGGCGAGCCGGGTGGGTTCACGCTGACGGGCGCCGCCGAGTGGCCCACCTCCACACCACGGACCACGAACATGCTCGTCGTGCGATACGTCGCAGGGTACGGCGCAACCGCAGCAGACGTCCCACGCGCCTTGCGAGAGGCGATCATCGAGACAGTGCGAGCGATGATCGACGGCACCGAAGACCCCAGCATCGAAGAACGCCGGCACGCGATGCCCTCGTTCGCGCGGAAGCTCGCCCGCCCGTACCGGATTCGGCCAATCTGATGAGCCGCCTGCGGGAGAAGGGCCAGCGGTCGCCCGGAGATCTCCGGCATCGCATCACGATTCAGACGCGTACCGCGACAACGGACGGCGCGGGCGGCTCAACGTATGCGTGGGCAACACACGTCACCGCGTGGGCATCCGTGATGCCGATCGGTGCTCGTGAATCGATGATGCACGGCGGACTCGGAGGCAGCATCACGCACCGAATCCGCATGCGATACCAGGCCGGCATCCTCCCCTCGATGCGCGTCAGCCACCGCAGCCGCATCCTCAAAATCGAAGGCGTCCGAAACGTGGACGAGGAGAATCGCTGGCTCGAGCTCGACTGTGTAGAGGAGCCGGTCTAGTGGCTGACGTTCGGGTGACGATCGACGGCGACGAGGAACTCGCACGGCTGCTGCGACAGACGGGGCATCGTGTAACGGAAGCGGTGAAGAATGCCGTCAGCGAAGCCGCGCTCGTATGCGAATCGACGGCGAAGCGTGCAACGCCAGTGGATACCGGGCGGCTCAGGTCCAGCATCGGGGTGGAGCGACGCGAGGACGGCCTCTCCGCAGACGTGGGCACGAACGTGGAGTACGCACCACATGTGGAGTACGGCACGGTGACGCAGTCCGCACAGCCGTATATGCGTCCAGCTCGTGAGAGGGTGCGACGCGAGTTCCCCGACACGGTCGCGAAGCACGCTCGAAGGGTGATCGACCGATGACGCTCGTTGGGATCGAGCACGCAGTGAACACAGCGGTATACGCCCGGCTGAACGGTAGCGCGACGCTGCTCGCAGCCGCTACCGGTGGCGTGCACGACAATCCGCCGCAGCCGATGATGTATCCGTATGCGCAACTCGGCGAGTCGATCGCTACGAAGGATGCGACGTTCGAGGCAGACGGCCGCAATATCGTCTGCACCCTGCATGTCTGGTCGCAGTACGCGGGCACGAAGGAAGCCGCGACGATCATGGGAATCATCGGTGATCTACTCGACGAGTACACGCTCAGCGTATCCGGCTGCACCGTGGAATCCTGCGAGATCGAATCGTCACGCATCATGCGCGACCCCGACGGCATCACCCGGCACGGCATCCTCGAGCTACGCGTCCGCGTCGCCACCACGTAACTCGACGACGACGCCACGACGCTCCAGTCCACTCTGGAGTTCCGGGACCGCGTCGACCGCAGCCCCGCCGCACAATCCGCAACGCTCCGCGGCATCCGGATCCCGCATGATCGTGGCACGCTCCATCCACCACTCATGCCCCGCAGCACACACGAACGTCACCGCGCGCACCACGAGCCTGACTACGTCCTCACCTTCGCTGCGCACCCGTCGGACCACCACGCGACCCTAACCGGTAGGCACCCAACCGCGCCGCACACGAACACCCATGCGAACCCCAAACCACGGGAGACGCGCGCATGGCAGGCCTCAAGGGCTACTCAGGATCATTCCGAATCGCAGCCACCGCGACCGGTGACATCAACGAATACTCGCTCGACATCGAAGCGAACACGGAAGACGACTCCGAATTCGGCGACGCATGGGAAGACCCCAGCATCACTCAGAAGAAGTGGAGTGGCAGCGTCAAGGGCAAGATCAACCTCGACGACACCAACCAGGCCGCACTGCAGGCCGCACTCCTTGGCGGTACGACCGTCGCATGCCGCTTCTACACGGACGGCACGGACTACTACAGCGGCACCGGGCTCATCACGAAGATGTCGATCTCCCCCGCGGTGAACAACCTCATCCCCGTGGAGTTCGCGGTCATGGGCAAGGGCGCGCTGACCCCTCCTAGCTGATGGCTGGCCTCAAGGGATACGACGCAAGGATCCTCGCCGCCGACGGTACACCCGTCGCGTTCACCAACGAGGCGTGCACAGATTCGGGCGATCAGACGACGTACGAGATCACCGCCTCAGCGAAACGGTACTGGGATGATGCGACCACCGTGGTCGTGGAAGTGGACGATGGGGGTGGCTTCGATGTCATCCCCTCATCCGATTACACGATCGAGCATGTCGGCGGACGGATCATCTTCGCCGTGGCACTGCAGCCCTCGGACGATGTTCGCGTGGACGGCGCATACCTACCCGTCACGACCGTCGCTGGTGGTACGGAATGGTCCGCGGATATCGAAACGAACGTCGTGGACGACTCCGAATTCGGTGACGAGTGGGAGAACCCCGCGGTCCTGCAGGGCAAGAGTGGCGGCAGCCTCAAGCTCAAGTGGGCTGACGAGGCATGGTTCACGCGTCTCGATGAAGGTACGAAGATAGTGCTGATCCTGAAGATCTCCGAAACGTCCGGGCTCCGGTTCGAGACGTTCGCGCGGATCACTAAGGACAGCATCACACAGTCCCTCACCGATCTGATCCGCGAGGAAGTGTCGTGGACTGGGTCGGGTCGAATCTACCCCCGAGAGTAGGCATACATGAGCAGCGTCCGCGAACGAGCAATGCAGTCGTCGAGCCGCAAGAGCAAGCACGTCGACATCCCCGAGTGGCAGACCGGTGATGATCCGATCGCACCCGACGGTATCTGCGTGCGCGAGCTGAACGTCGACCAGCGCATGAAGGTACTCGCAGCGATGCGCGTCTCGGCAGACGGTAGCGGTGGTGCGGAAGCTACCCTGCCGCTGAACCTCCTCTCGCCGTACACCACGGATCTGATCACCGACCCGCACAATGGCGTCGCACTGTTCGAACCCGCAGACCGCGACTACCTGCTCGAGAATCATCCGGGCGCGGTGAGCCGAGTGCTGATGACCGCATTCACCATGAGCGACCTGGGGCAGTCCGCGTTGGAGCGTGAGACGGGAAACTGAAAGCCAGCGCCGAGCTACGCAATAGCTTCCAAGCCGCGGAGCTACTCGGCATGAGCTGGCCAGAATTCATGCAGTGCGGCTCGAGCCTGATGACACTCGCCCACGCCGAACTGGCGCTACGCGCTGAGGAGGCGGACGCGTAGGCACCCAACCATGCGCCACGCGAATCGTGGGGCATGGACCTCGGCGAACTCAAGGTACGCATTAGCGCCGACATGCGCGAGTTCACCACTGGTGTGCAACGAGCGCAGGCGCAGATGCAGGCGCTTGGTCCGAAGATGCAGTCCGTTGGCGCGTCCATGCGTGGGATCGGCACCAGCATGACGCTCGGTCTCACCGCGCCCCTGGTGGCGTTTGGCGCGCTGGGCGTAAAGGGGTTGATGGATGCGGAGCGTGCGTCTGCGCAGACCGCTGCAGCGCTCAAGTCCACCGGCAACTCAGCGCGTACCAGCGTCAGCGGTATCGAATCGTTGGCGATGAAGCTGCGCGAGATGAGCGGCGTCGACGACGAGCTTATCCAGAAGGGCGCGAACGTCATGTTGACGTTCACGAAGATCTCGAACGAGGGCGGCAGGGCCGGAGGGAACTTCGACAAGGCGACCGCCGCCGCACTCGATATGAGTGTCGCGCTCGGCACTGATATGAGCAGTGCCGCGATGCTCGTCGGCAAAGCCCTCAACGATCCCGTGAAGGGCATCACGGCGCTGCAGCGCTCGGGGGTGCAGCTCACCGAGCAGCAGAAGAAGCAGATCAAGACGATGACCAAAGCGGGTGATGTTGCCGGCGCGCAGGGCATAATCCTGAAGGAACTCGAGACACAGTTCGGGGGATCCGCTCGCGCGGCGGGAGACACGTTCGCGGGGCAACTATCTCGCGCGAAGCTGTCGCTCGAGGAGACTGCAGAGGCGGTGATGCGGCACGCGATGCCTGCGATCAGTCGCATCGCCGAGGTCGTGTCTACTGCGGCGAAGCGGTTCGGCGATCTCAGTCCCCGCATGCAGCAGGTGATCCTCGTGGTCGCGGGTGTTACCGCTGTCGTTGGGCCATTGCTGATTGTGGCGGGGATGCTCGTTGGTGCGATCGGCGCGCTACTTCCCGTCATTGCAGCGATCAGCGCACCTGTCCTGATCGCTATCGCGGTGATCGGTGCGCTCGTCGTCGCAGGGATTCTGCTGTACCGCAACTCGGAAGAGGTCCGCGACATCGTCCGCGATGCGTACGAGGCGATGGCGGACGGCGTCGAGGAGATCATCGGCGAGCTCAAGGACACCATCGTCGTATGGGTCCGCTGGGCGAAAGCATTCTGGTCCCAGTACGGTGAGGACATCTCCCGTGCAGCGCGTGCTGCGTGGGAGTTGATCGAGCAGATCATCGGCGGGAACCTCACCGCGATCGCTGGCGTGGTGAAGACCATTCTCGCGGTACTGCGCGGTGATTGGTCCGCCGCGTGGGAAGGCATCAAGCAGATCTTCAACGGCGTGTGGCAGGCGATGAGTGGCGTCATCGGCATCCACCTGCAGGCCGTCGTGACCGCGGTGCAGCTCGTGTGGAACGCGATCCGCGAAGGGGTCGCAGCGGCATGGGATCTGATCGCGACCGCGGTAGAGAACTGGGCTGGCAGCGTCGTCAACCGGACGATCTCCCGGCTCGACGATATCCGCGGCCGGGTCATCGCCGTGTGGACAACGGTGCGGGAAACCGTCGCGGCGTCGTGGGATCTCATCGCGGACGCTACCGCTACATGGGCGGGCAGCGTCGTGAACCGTGCGATCGCAGCGCTCGACGATATCCGAGGCCGCGTCGTCGGGGTGTGGAACTCCGTACGGGAAACCGTTGGCGAGGCATGGGGATTCGTCGCTGAAGCCGTCGCGACACAAGCGGGCGCGGTCGTGGGACGAGGAGCGGCCGCCCTACAGGATCTCGTGGGACGCGTTACCGGGGTCTGGACCTCGATCCGCGAGGGCGTCGCGGGAGCGTGGGGGCTCGTATCGAACGCGGTCGCATCCGCTGCGGGCAGCCTCGTCAGCACCGCCGCGGCCAAACTCGGGGGACTCGTCAGTGCTGCGGCGAGTGCGGGAGCTCGAGCGGGTGCAGCGTTCGCGAAGGCTTTGAAGGACGCGGTGAACTCCATCATCTCCCGCATCAAGAGCATCGCCCTCCCCAGCGTGAAGGTCGGCAACAAGACGATCGGCGGGGGCAAGCCATTCTCGGGCCTGCCGTACCTCGCCCGTGGTGGTATCACGGACGGCATGAGCATCGCGGGCGAAGCCGGTCCCGAAGCGGTGATCCCCCTCGGCGGCAGCGCAACGAACAAACGCGACGCGCGCCGCGTGATGGCAGAAGCCGGCCTCTCCGGCAGCGGGGGCAGCACCTTCAACTTCCACTACCACGGCGCAGACCCGGACCCGTTCGTCGCGTCCCGCAAGGCCGCGTTCGCGTTCCAGACAGCGGGCCTCGCATGAGAGACAACAGCCGTGCGTACACACTGACCGGACCGGGCGGCTCGTTCACGTTCGATCGCACCGATGGTTCCGTGACCCGGCTCCGTGACATCGAGTGGGAAGCGTCGCTGAACACGTCGATGCTTCGCCGCGCGCAGGGCCACGGCGCATACTTCGATCCCGGCTTCAAGGGCGCGGGCACGCTGAATCTCACGTTGCGTCTCGAGCCGCGCTACGGCACCGAGGCAGAAGTCGAAGCGGTGCGCAGCCAACTCGTCGAAGTATTGAACTCGATCATGGGCAGCGAGGGCACGGGCACGCTCGAGTGGACGAACCGGGGCGCATCCACTCCGATCTACCTCCCCCGCGTGTGGCTGTTCGAGGATCCCCAGTTCAAGATCAACGACGGCGGTTGGGACATTCAGATCATGCTCGCGTCGGACACGCCATTCGCTGAGGATGCGGACGCGACGATCACCGACTCGATCTCACTCGCCACTGGTGGCGGCGGCTTCGCTGTCCCACTCACGATCCCGTTCACGCTCACCGCATCCGGTGGCGGATCCATGAGCGTCGACCACATCGGCGACTTCCCCGAAGCATTCCCCGCGCTCCGCATATACGGACCAGCGACCGATCCGCACGTCATCAACCAGACGAAGAACGAGCGATTGGTATTCGCCGGCTCGATCGCGTCGGGTGACTACTGGGAGATCAACCTCTTCAACCCCGCCGTGAAGCTGAATGGGTTGACGACGATCCGCGCGGTCGTACCCGAGGAATCCACATGGTTCACGCTGGGCCGTGGCACCACAACACTTCAACTGTCCTGCGCCGGTTTCGACGCGACCACAAAACTACGGGCGCTGATGCGCTCTACCTGGGGGTAACCGATGAGCGGTGTCACTGGAATCGTTAGCGCCACACCCGCATTCGTGCCGGGATCATTCGATGCGCAGGATGTGCGACTCGCCACGCTGGGAAACCTGCGTCCAGGATTGTACGAGACGGGCGACTTCGCGGTGTCGCAGCGCGCGGCGGGCGCAAACATGAGCCTCGACATCGGCGCTGGGCGATGCTTCATCTCTCCGGGGGACGCGTCGCAGCAGGGCGTCTACCTTGCACGTCTCGCCACTGCGGATGCGCCGTACAACACCCTCGCCGATGGCGGGTATACGTGGACCGCTGCGGATGCCACGAACCCCCGCATCGACCTCGTTTGCATCGAGGTTGAAGACCAAGACTTCAGCGGCTCCTACACCGGTTACAAGTTCCGGATCGTGGATGGCACCCCGAATGCTGGCGCGACGTCGCAGAACGTCACGACGTACTGGCCCGCGATCCCCTCGGGAGCGATTGCCGTTGCCGCTGTTCGGGTGCCCGCTACTGCAACGACGCTCACGACCGCGAACATCACCAACCTCAATCCGGTCGGCGGCCACGCGCGAATCCCAGATAGCCAAGTGTCGGGAGGCTACGACCAGCTCACGTCCAGCAGTGCCGGAAATGGCGACAAGCTGGATATGACCGTGGTCGGCGACGGTGTCACGCCGATGCGTATCCAGATCGCCGCTCAGACAGCTTCCAATGGAGCGATCGCGGTCCGACACCAGATCAACCTACGAGACGGTGCATCGGGAACGGGAACGGTATTCGGAAATACATCGATAGGAATTCCAGCCGGCTTCGCAGCCACCGCACTGTCATTCGCTCCGATCGATGTGATCGTCGCACCATTCAGCGGATCAAAGACGTTCTACGTGTCCTACGGAACCGCGGGCGCAGACACCCCCACGTTCACGGCATCTGCAACAAACCGAGCGACGATGCGAGCCACATGGGCCCCGGACTACCTCAATAGCTAATGCCCGCATCGTGGACACTGGCACTCGTCGATAGCATCGGACGCCCACTCACCGAGGGTGGACTGCTCGCCCACGCGCAGGACGTGCGAATCTTGCGGCAACGAACGGGTGCTCAGATCGTGTCGATGCTCCTGCCCGCTACCAGTCCGGATGCGATCGCGATACTCGGCGCGCAGGATCCCTACATCAAGGCGTATCGCACGCTCGAAGGTGGCACGATTGACGATCGAACACTCCGCTTCTACGGCAGCGTATGGGTGGACGAGCTCACCAGTGATGGTGATGTGGACATGCTCCTCGTCACCGCCATCGATCAACTCGCGATCCTCGACAAGCGGTACACCGCGGGACAGTTCGTCCCAACCGATCTCGGTCTGCTGATCAAGTCGATGATCGACACGACCAACACGAACGACGGGGACACCGGCATCGAGACCAATGTGGGGCGGATCACTGCGAGCAGTAGCCTCGACATGGATCTACGCACCATTCGTCCCACGATCGGCAGCATCATCCAACAGTTCTCTTCGATGCTTGACGGCGTCGAAACATGGCTCGTACCCATCGAACTTGCGGGCACGAAGCACAGCCAGTTGTACGTCGCCCCCAGGCGTGGCCAGAACCGTACGAACATCGTGTTCGGCTACGGCCAGGGTTCGATCAACAATTGCCGGCTGAGCCGCGTGCGCGACAAATCCCTCGTTGAGAATGACGCGCGAGGGTACAGCGAGACGCTCTCCGCGACACGTACGAACCCTACGTCCATCGCGGCTCTTGGTCGCCTCGTGGGCTACACCAGTTTCACCGGGGTCACGACCCAAGCGGTAATGAACGCTCGCACTCAGGGCCGCTTGGATCAACGCAGCACGCGGGACAAGGTCGCGGCATACTCCGCCCGCCCAACCCGCAGCGCACCCATCCCATTCGACGAGTTCGACGTCGGCGATACCGTGAAACTCGACTACCGCCGCGGCGTGGAATGGATCGCCACCGCCCGCGTGGACACGATCACGATCGTCGTGAACCGTGCCGGCGAGGAAATCCTCGACGCGATCACCTTCCGGAATATCACATGATGAATCGCACGCTCGGACTCGCACACATGCAATCGATCGCATTCGACCTACGGGAAGTGAAGCAACGCGTCGAAGGCCTCGAGCAGCAACGCACCGGCGACACGGGCGTGATCCCCGCAGGGAACCTGCTCGGTCGGGATACCGCAACGGTCGAGCAGAGCCGCGCGGGGTGGAATCCCAGTGGTGCGAACACGTATTGCCTACGCTCTCAGGAGCAGGTCGCGCACGGTAACTTCGCGCTCAAGATCGTTGCAATCGGTGCGGGTGATTGCATCGTCATCACACCGATCACGCATGCCGCACCCGTGATTCCGGGGCAGACGTATACCGCTCGAGCAGAAGTGCGCGCGGCATCCACGACGCGTACGTGCACGGTGTACCTGGAGTGGTTCACGGCGGCGTCGGGATACATCTCGGGCGACTATGCGGGCACGTATCTCTCGGATTCTGCGAGTGAGTGGACGGAGATCCGGTCGTCGATCGGTGCGACTGCGCCCGCGAATGCGTCGTATGCAACGCTCGCGGTGGTGATCCAGTCGTGCGTCGCGTCCGAGGTTCATTACGCTGACAAGTTCGCGATCTTCGATGGCAGTACGGTGGAGTGGCCGTAGGCACCCATCCGCGGGGACGCGAATCGTGGGGCATGACTTGGCTCCTGCGCAATATTGGAAGTGCAACGCTGATCGTGTTCGCGGCGGCGGGATTCCTCGCACAGCTCGCGGGCGGTTTCGATGGCGATACGGGTGCGACTATCACTCGGTGGTCGCTGATCGCTCTCGCGGCTGCACGTGGCCTCGTGGCGGCATCGGAGGCTCTGAGCCCATACCACGACTCCACGCCGGGTGAGGACGTGGGCGGCGAGGACGCATGACCTACGGCATCCGCATCCGCCGTCCGTGGTGGCCCAAATCGCGGGGCTGGATCCGCGGCAATCAGTACAAGCGTGCCACGACCCCTACCGGGTGGACGTATTGGCGTGACGAGTGGCCCTCGCGTGAGACCGCAGCGAAGCGGCTCGCAGCGTACCGCCTCACGGGCTGGGTTGGTCACGTATTCGAGGTCGACCCGGACGGCTACGAATGGCTCGTCGTCGACAGCGATACGAGCCTGCCGCACCCCGAGCTCGCACGTCTGCTCGACGAGACCGGGCGCAGGTGCGGCCGGGTGCTCCGCATCCGCGAGGGCACGCGTAGCCGAGCCCGGCAGCAGGAACTCTGGAACGCGAACCCGGACCCGCGCTGGGTCGCCTACCCCGGCACCTCGAACCACGAGGACCAGAACGGGGACGGATACGGCATCGCCGCCGACGTGGGTGACGCAGTCGATGGGGAGAATCTCCGGCCGATGCTGGAACGCCGCGGACTGTACGACTGGTTCCGTAGGCAGGGCGCTCACTTCCCGATGACACACGAACCGTGGCATGCGGAGCTGATCGGAGTCCCCCGATGAGTGAAGCCGTTCAACTCGTCGTCGGCGCTGCAGCAGTAGTCGTCGCACTCACGATCCTCGGGAAGTTCGCGCTCCTGCTCTGGCGTGGCGCACGCGGCCTCGAGGAAATGGCGAACCTCGTGAACCACGAACTCCGTCCCAACGGTGGCGGATCACTCAAGGACGAGATCGGACGTATCGACCGGCACACGCAACGCCACGATCAGCGTTTGGACACGGTCGAATCGAACGCGATCAAAGCGCACGGCTTGCTGGAGGATGTGTTCGCACGGCTTGGTGTGATCGAACGCCGACACGATGATCGCCGCGCTGAGGACCAGACCAGTGCATGACGTCGAACGCGTCGTCCGCGAGTACGGCCGGGACGCTGTGCGTCAACTGATCGTCGAGTTGTCCGTTGCCGCGGATGCCCTCGTCGATCTCGCCGTGGAACGCGCCACCACGCTGGGCGCTGCGGAGTACGGCGACGCCAGCTTCCACAAGAACTCGCACGAGTTGAAGCGGGAGACCAGTGAGGAACTCGCGGACGCGATCTTCTACACGAGTGTGAACCTCCACAAACGCGAGTAGGAAACTCCACTGTCCGAGGGGGACGTATGGATGATGCGACGATTCGGCGGGCACTCGCGGAGGGTGGTAGCCGCGCCGCCGCAGCCCGGATCCTCGGCATCCCCCCGAGCACGCTGGGTGATCGTATGCGGGCGTGGGGAATCACGAGCCCGCATCCTCGCGCCAGCCCGTACGGGACGACGAGCACAGCCGAATCCGGAGTGGAGCCGGGAATCATCCCGAACGGTACGACGATACCAAGCGAATCACACCGCGAATCACAAGCGGAACCCGCGGACCTCGTCGCCCTACGCCGCAAAGCCGACCGCGCCGAAGCCGAAACCCGCAGCCTCAAAGCCCAGCTCAAGCACGCGGTACAGCACGCGAACATCGTCGAAGACATCCGCGACATGCTCGCACCCGTCATAGCGGATTGTGCGCTCCCCAAGCCCTCGAAGCCACCACGCCTCCCTCGCACCCGGAACGCGCCGCTAACAGCCGTATGGCACCTCACAGACCTACACTGGGGCGAACTCGTCGACCCCACCAACATGAACGGCCTCAACGCGTACAGCCCAGGTATCGCCGCACGCCGAGTGCAGCACACGCTCGATACGATCAGGCGGTTCCAGCAGACGTACGAATCACATGGGTTCCGGGAACTCGTGATCGCGGTGAACGGCGACACGATCGGCGGCAGCATCCACCCCGATTCAGCGGAGTACTACGCCCGCGTCGCGAAGCAATCCGTCGACGCTGCTCTGCTGATCTCGCAGGTCGTTCACGAGGCCGCTACATCGTTCGACGAGGTCCGCGTACTGGGCACGGTCGGGAACCATCCCCGCTCAACTACGCGCATGCCGACCGGTGTGGCCCGCATCGAATCGTCGTGGGAGTACCTCCTCCACGAACACGTCGCCGCACTCTGCAGTCGGATCCCGAATGCCCAGTTCGAGATCGCGAAGGGGTACACGCTAGATACGGTGATCGGCCCGAGCCGGTGGGCATTCCAGCACGGCGACGCAGTGAAGGGCGGAGGCGGCGCGCTGGGTGTTCCCGCGTACGGGTTGAAGCGGCAGCACGACGCGGCCCGTGAATGGTCCCTCGTCCTCGCGGAACTCAACCAGCACGCCGCCGACAGCATCATCAAACACACACGGTGTGGCCACTTCCACACCTACATGTGGTGGCAAGCGGGCGCAGCAGACATCGGACTATGCCCCAGTCCGAAGGGTGTGGATCCGTTCGTGAAAGACGTCCTCGGGAAGTACAGCCCGCCGATGCAGCTCGTCGAAGTCGTCCACCCCGAACACGACGTCATCGCACAGCACCCGATCCGCCTCGACCATATTCAGGATGAATCGATGGATTGCCGGTACGTGTGGAACGGTGCAGGAACGAGCTCGGAACAGTTCACCGCGTGGGCGGGCTAGGCCGCTTCGCCCTGCGGGTACGGCTCCACCGTGCGTTCCCGAGCCGCCCGCGCCGCACGCCCCACGAGCTTCGGAGCATCCTGCGCGGCTCGACGGTACGAACACGGTAGGTCGGTCCAGACCAGTCCGCGCACGATCGCACGCACCTGCGTCGACGTGATGCCGTGCGCAGCGCCCACTACGACGGAACTCTGCCCCTCGGCGATGTGCCGAAGAACGCTCTGGACATCGGCGGGAGATAGCTTCGCCCTCGATCCACGCTGCACGTTCGTGGCGTGCGGCACTGCTTCAAGGTGGGCCGGGTTCACGCACTTCCGGTTCCGGCACAGGTGGTCGACGGTGTAGCCCAGCGGGACTATCGCGTCGTTCGCTTCTTCCCATGCGATGCGGTGCGCGAGGATGCTTCGCCGGGTCTTCTTCCACCACGCGCCGCCGAGCGTCGGGTACCCCTTCGGGTTGGTCGAGAGGAGCCAGTTCCAGCATCCGGTGCCGGGGTCGACTTCGTACCGCTTGACCGATGCCCACTGGACTTTGGTCGCGTGGCCTCGCAGGTACCGATTACCGACGGGGATGGTCGCGCCGCATCCGCACGCGCAAGTGGGGGTAGAGTCGGGCATGTAGCCCCTCCTAGTCCGAGGTGGTTACCACGGCCGGGGCTGTTTGCGCAGCGCCCGGCCACTACTATTCTACCTCACGGAGCGGAGCCGGAAACGCTCACCATTCCCGGTTTTGCAGCGTGTCCACTCCCCGGATTGCAGCGTTGCGGGTAGCCGTCTGTTTCTCGTTGCGCCTGCGACGCGCGTCTCTCTTACGCGCCGGCGATCGCCGACACCCCCGCCACCAAAAGCAGCGCGAATATCGCCGCGGCCCCAACGATCACGAGCGCGAGCAGTGCTGTGCTCCACGCAATGATGCTCAACCGGCGCAGCGCCCTACGTTCAAACGTAGTGAGTGAAGCCGACGCCACCGCGGCCGAAGGTGGTGGCGTCGCGCCCGCATGCGTCGTCACCCATGCCAAGACCTCGCGCCGCGCTTCAGGGGCGACGAGGATAGTGCGGAACGATCGGGGATCGTCGGGAGCGTGCAACTCTACGCCGCGCCCCGACACGCTCACGTGTCCTATCGCGCTCAGCGGGACCGTGAAGATCATACGGGAGCCGCGACGCACGACGAGGTTGCCGTCCTCGGTGTTGCCTGTGCCGTGGCGCACGGGGTGGCCGAGGGTAATGGATGCGGCTGCGCTCGTCACGTCATGCCTTTCGGGTGTCTCGGTGGCTGTCCGGTACTCGTGAGCCCGGCGATGTGGTCGATGAGGGTATCGCACGATTCCACGTCGGCCTGTGAGTGGCGTTTGAGCGTGAGCACGAAGTG
>Ga0172380_10001777_pt1 | contig 36472 bp, 56 predicted proteins | sample Leawe162metaG_FD_119747 | JGI IMG/M metagenome (GOLD analysis project Ga0172380, IMG submission 119747) | Leachate microbial communities from a municipal landfill in Southern Ontario, Canada - Leachate well 162 metaG | ecosystem: Engineered > Solid waste > Landfill > Unclassified | place...
CAGCACAAGGAGAAGGGCGGCGCCGAGTTCGACCAGGCGCGCACCCTGGCCGAGGATCTGCGCGGCAAGATCGCGACGGCGGAAGCCGAGCAGCGCGCGCAGGGCAACGACAAGAACAAGCCGCCCCTGACGCCGGAACAGATTGGCGTCGCGGCCGCGGCCGCCACCCAGCGCGCCCTGGACATCGGCCAGTTGTGCCGTAAGCACGGCGTCGACGCCGCCGACCAGGACGCCTGGATCAAGGACGCCGGCATCACCGTCGATGCCGTGCGCGCCAAGATCCTCGACAAGCTGGCCGCCGGTTCCGACCAGAGCCAGGAGCGCGCCCAGGTGCGCATCACCCGCGACGCCGGCGACACGCTGCGCGAGGGCGTCGAGGAGTCGCTGCTGCACCGCGCCGATCCGAACAAGAACAAGCTCACCGACAAGGGCCGCCAGTATCGCTCCCTGTCGCTGCGCGAACTGGCCCGCGCCTACCTGGAAGACGCCCACAACGTCCGCAGCCGCGGCATGGACCTGATGGAGTTCGCAGCCGTCGCGCTCGGCATGCAGCGCGCCGGCGGCATGCTGGGCACGTCCGACTTCCCGAACATCCTGGCCAACGTCGCCAACAAGACGCTGCGCCAGGCCTATCAGGAATATCAGCGCACCTTCCTGCCGTTCTGCCGCCAGGTGTCGGCGACCGACTTCAAGCCGATCAATCGCGTCGCTTTGTCGGGCTCGCCCAACCTCGTCAAGGTCAACGAGAACGGCGAATATACCCGCGGCAGCCTGGGCGAGAGCAAGGAAAGCTACGCGCTGTCGACCTATGGCCGCATCGTGGCGATCACCCGCAAGGCGCTCATCAACGACGACATCGACGCCTTCACCCGCGTGCCGGCCCAGTTCGGCGCCTCGGCCGCGGCGCTGGAAAGCGACATCATGTGGGCGTTGATCGTCGAGAACGTGGTGATGAGCGATACCGTGGCGCTGTTCCATGGCGACCACGACAATCTCGGCACTGCCGGCGCGATCGATGAAACTACCCTTAGCGAGATGCGCAAGATGATCTCGATGCAGAAGGGCATCCCGCCCAGCGCTGCCGAGGAAGGCCGCACGCTCAACCTGTCGCCGGCCTTCCTGATGGTGCCGCCGTCGCAGCTCACCACCGCGCAGAAATGGATGGCCACGGCCTACGTTCCGACCGGGGCCAGCGGTGTGAATGTGTTCGCCGGCACCTTGCAGATCATCTCCGAGCCGCGGCTGGAGGCGGCCGACGACAAGACCTGGTACGCCGCTTGCGCGCCGAACCTGGTCGACACCCTCGAGTATTGCTACCTCTCCGGCCAGGAGGGCGTGCACACCGAACAGCGCATCGGCTGGGAGGTCGATGGCGTCGAGATCAAGGCGCGGCACGACTTCGCCGGCGGCGCGATCGACTATCGCGGGCTGTTCAAGAACCCGTACACGTAGAAACCCGTCACGAGGCGCGCTGACCCGCGCGCACTCGCACTCCCCGCCCGCAAGGGCGGGGAGTTAACGACTGTCCGACACCCCCTTTCCCCTCGTCTCAAAGGAGAGACACATGAAGAATTTCGTAATGATCGGCGCGACGCTGCCGCTGACCGCGCCCTATGCCGTCGCCTCGGGCGCCGGCTTCCAGGTCGGCAGCATCTTCGCTGTCGCGACCAATGCCGCCGACAACGCCGCCGAAGTCGAAGGCATCACCGTCGGCGTGTACGACCTGGTCAAGGTCGGCTCGCAGGCCTGGACCGTGGGCCAGAAGATCTACTGGGACAACGGCAACAAGCGCTGCACCAGCGACGGCGCCGCCGGCATGCTGATCGGCACCTGCGTCAAGGCGGTGGCCGACGGCGCCGGCGACACCACGGGCCGCGTCCGCCTCAATGGTGCGGCGCCGGCGACGGCGGAGGGTCCGCAGGCCAATATCCCGGCGCTGACCTTCGGCACCAACATCACCGCGGCGACCGCGAACGGCGCGCTGACCGACTCCTCGGGCACCAACCCGACCGAGGCGCAGTTCAACGAGCTGGCCAAGGAACTCGGCACCAAAATCAATGCGATCATCGCCGCGCTGGAAGCCGCTGGCATCACCGCGGCTGCCTAGCGGGCGATGACCACCACCTTCGCCGTCGTGCCGGATGCCGCTTTCGCGGCGTTCGGTGCGGCGGCGACCTACACGCCGCCCGCCGGATCGCCCGTCGACGTGACGGTGATCGTGCGCGGCGGCAGCAGCGAATCGGGCATCGGCCGCGGCCGCGTCGCCCGCGCCTGGACCGCCGATCTGCGGTCTTCGGAAGTCGCCACGCCGGTCAAGGAAGCGACGCTGGTGATCGCCGACTGCGAGGCGGTGCCCGGCGGCGGCACTTTCACCGTCAAGGATTTCACCGTCGATCGGCCCGGCCTGGTGTGGCGGCTCGATCTGGCGAAGCAGCCCTAAAGGATAATCGGCCATGCCGACCGCGGTGCGCGAGCTCGCCGTCGCCGCGATCGCGGCGCGCCTGGCCACGGTGCCGGGCAATCCGACCATCCGCCGCAACCCGGCGACGCCGGCCACCAGCGGCAACGCCATCGATCTCTACGAGGGCGACCAGGACGTCGCCGCCGAACAGTCTGCGGTGAAGGAATATTCGCTGGCGATCGAGCTCGAGATCTTCGCCGTCGCCGGCGCCGCCATCAACGAACTTTACGCGCAGACCCTGAAGCATCTGCTGGCCGACGGCTGGTGGCCGTCCGGCGCCGGCATCGCCGACCTGCGCGAGGAAAGCATGAGCGCAACGCAGATCGACACCGAGGATGGCCACGATCCCCTTGCAGGTTACCTGCTGAAATTGACTTTGAATTACTGGACTTCGGATATCGACCCCTTCACCCCGGGTCCGTCCTAAAGGCGCGGCACCGCCGCGCACTCCCACTCGCCGCGTGCCGCGTCGAGTTGACGACTTGGCAATCTTTCACTGAAGGAGAAATCAAATGGCAGTTTTGCGCTCGCGCAATGCGGCGGTGCTGGCCAAGGCGGAAGGCACGCCCGGCACCTATGACGCGCCCAACACCAGCACCGACGGCGTGCTGGTCGAGAATCCGGTGCTGAACTTCAATCCGCAGAACGTCGAGACCAACGAGGTCACCGGCTCGCTCGACGGCCGCGGCCCGCTGGTCGGCGGCATGCAGTGCGGCATCACCTTCGACGTCTATCTCAAGGGCGGCGCGACGCCCGGCGTGGCGCCGGAATGGGGCAAGCTGATGGAAAGCTGCGCCTGGGACATGGTGGCGCTGCGCAACACCATCGTCGACACTTCGATCAGCGTCTCCGACGCCAACACCATCGCCGACGCCGATTCGCAGTTGGCGCCGCTGACGGTCGGCACCGTGATCCACGTCTCCGGCTTCGCCACCGCCGCCAATAACGGCGAGTTCATCGTCACGGCGTCGGCCGCTGGTTCGATCGACGTCACCAAGGTCGACGGCAGCGCCGCCGGCCTGGTGGCCGAGGCGGCTGGCGCTTCCGTCACCATTGCCTACGGGGTGGCGGGCGTCGCCGCCACGGCAGGCAGCGCCACGGGCTTCACCGCCCAGTCGCCGTGGTCGAACACGGAGCAGGCCTATCGCGGCATGCCGGTGGTGGTGTCGGGCAATCCCGCCACGCCGCGCACCTCGCAGATCGCCGGCTATACCGCCGGCCGCGTCGCCACCCTGGTCGACAGCTTCGGGGTCGCGCTCGACACCAGCTCGATCGTGTCGATCCCGCCGCACGTGCTGTTCAAGCCGATCAGCTCGTCGATCCCCTCGCTGTCCTTCGCCGTCCACATGGACGGGGTGATCTACAAGTTCCGCGGCTGCCGCGGCACCGTCAACTGCGCCATGACCGCCGGCGGCGCCTGGAAGGCCAGCTTCCAGATGACCGGCCTGTTCGAGGGCAAGGTCGACGGCGCGGTGGTGACGCCGTCCTACGACGGCACCCGCCCCGGCATCTGGCGCGGCTCGATCTTCTCCATCGATCGGGTCGCGGTCGGCCTGAGCCAGATGTCGTTCGACTCGGGCGTGCAGACCACCTATCCGCCCAACCCCAACGACAACGAAGGTTTCGATCCGCCCGAAGTGGTCAGCCGCGCCATGAGCGGCCAGATCGACCCCAACGCCGTGCTGGTGGCGACGCGCGACCTGCTGTCGGGCCTGCGCGCCGGCACCACCTATCAGGTCCATGCCCGGCTGAAGGGCGGCAACGCCGCTTCCGCCGGCGGCCGCCTGGGCCTGGTGTTCCCGACCGCCTTCCTCACCGCCTACAGCCCGACCGATCGCCAGGGCATCTCGGCCGAACAGGTCGGAATGTTCCCGCAAGGCCAGGACGCCGGCGCGTTTTTGGTGAACTGGTAACTGGAGTCGGAAGTCGTCAACTCCCGCCGCTTCCTGCGGCGGGAGTATTAGTGCGCGCGTGTCAGCGCGCCCAATACAGGAGAGCATCTCGCCATGCTGCCGATCTCGCCGCGCGACAAGATCGCGTTCACCCCGCCGCATCTGTGGAACGAGGACAGCGCCTCGCCCAAGCCGGTCATCTGGCTGCGGCCGATGACGCTGGTCGATCGCGCCCGCTGGCGCGCCGCGCTCAGCGCCGTCGGCAGCCGCGCCGTGTCCGATGCCGAGATGGCCGCCTTGCGCGCCCCCATTCTGGAAAAGCTGGAAACCACGCCCGAGGAAATCGGCGCCATCCAGGCGCTCTACGAGCTGGGCGAGGCGGCCCGCAACGAGGGGCGTGCGCTCGATCACGAGCAGCAGGTGCAGCTGATGACCGTCGAGCGCATGCTGGTGGCGGCCGATGCGCATTACCGCATGATGGCGGAAACCCGCAACCTCTATGTCGAGGTGGCGCCGCTGCTGGCGCTGCAGCAGCAATGCATCGGCTGGCAGAACCTGCCGCATCGCACGCTGAAGGACGCGGCGGGCAAACCCGTTGCGCTGCCGTTCAGGCGCGTCGACGGGCGCGTCTCCGACGAATCGCTCGAAGGTCTCGACCCGCTCACCCTGCTGCTGGCCGGCTTCCGCGCCATCGGCATCGGCAACGTATCGGAATCCGACGCAAAAAAATCCGAACCGCCGTCGTCCTAGCGCGACGGCCCGACTGGCTGAAAGGGTCAGCCGAGGATCCGGCGAAGCCGGAAGTCGGCGAGACATGGTGCATCGGCCGCGACGAGTACCGCCGCAACCCGGCGCTCGACCTGCCGGGCGAGTTCACCGAACTCTACCGGCTCTACGCCATGTTCCGCGGCGGCTCCTTCGCCTTTGCCGGGCCCGGCGGCGGCATGCAGGCCAGGATGCCCGGTCACCTGCCGAATGCCGGCGGCGCTGCCGACCAGTCCGCCTGGCTGATGGATGCGTTCGCGGTGATCGCATCCTTCGAAGCCGAGATGTTTCCCGAGGGCAAGGGCTGAACGAAGTGTCGGGCGGCATGCGATCGGGGCCGGTCGCTGGCGAGAGCGAACGAAATCGGATGCGTGCTGCCCGGCACGCCGGCCTGCAACGACGTTTCCGTCAGTGGAGAGCCGCATGCGCCTGCTGTTCGACACCGTCGGCACCATCCGCGACGCCTTGTTGGAGTTCGAAGAGGAGAAGAGCGCCGAGGTGCGCGCCCTTACTGCGCGACATAGCGAGCGGCTGAAGCAGCGGCTGCGTCAGCAGGTGCTGGCCGCCGGCATGGGCCAGCGCCTGGCGAACGCTGCTTGGCAGAACAAGGATTATCCCGGCGGCAAGGCGCTGCACTCGCCGCGCGCGCGGCGCACGCTGTCGCCCGCCGGCTACGTCTATTCCAAGGCGCCGCTGATCGTCAGCGCCTTCGCCGATGGCGTCACCATCCAACGCCCCGGCGGCCAGTGGCTGGCGATCCCGACCGGCGCGGTGCCCAAGAGCGGCGGCCGCGGCGGCGGAAAGCGCAAATCGCCGGTCGATGTCGAGGCGCATTTTAACCGCGAACTGCGTGTGGTCAGGCCGCGCGGCAGCGATGGCCGCTATGTCCTGCTGGTTATGGACAACGTGACGCGCGCCAAGGGCCGCGCCGGCGACCGCGGCCAGTATCGCAAGTTGACCAAAGGCCGGGCACGGCAGGGCCGTGTCGCCGAATCCGTCGTCATGTTCATTCTCGTGCCGCAAGTGCGGCTGAAGAAAATCTTCAATCTCGAAGTGGCTGCCCGGCAGGCGCAGGAAGAACTCGCGGCCGCTCTGCGCGCCCGCCTGGAGTAGCACCATGGCAACAGATAAAAAGGTCGCCATCCGCCTGTCCGTCAAGGACGGCGAGCTGGTGCGCGCGACGCTGGAGCGGCTGGGGAAGGATGGCGAAGCCGCGATCAAGAAGATCGACAAGGCGGCCAAGGACAGCGGCGGCCATGGCGGCGGCGTCTCCTTGCTGGACAGCGGCATCGCCAAGCTGAAGACCGGCATGGCCGGGTTGGCGGCTGGCTTCACCGTCGGCGCAATTGCCAATTTCGTGCGCGATATGGCCAATATCGGTTCCGAAATGGCCGCTCTGCAGGCCAGGGTCGGCAATATCTCCGGCCAGTTCGAGCGCAGCCGCGAAGTGTTTCTCGATGTGATGCGTGCGGCGCAGAACGTGGGCGTTGGCGTCGGCACGGCCGCCGATGCTTTCTCTCGTCTCAGCCTGGCGGCGCGCGATCTCGGCGTCACCAGCACGCAAGTGACGCAGGTCACTGAGACGGTGCTGAAGCTGGGCCGCATCGGCGGCTCCTCAATGCAGGACGTGGCCAACGCCACGGTGCAGCTGGGGCAGGCGCTGGCCTCGGGTCGCCTGCAAGGCGACGAGCTGCGGTCCATTCTGGAAAACATGCCGCTGGTCGGCCGCGCCATCGCCAAGGAGTTCGGCGTCACGGTCGGCGCGCTGCGCCAACTGGGCGCCGATGGCGAATTGAGCGCCGACAGGATATTCCGAGCCCTGATCGCCGCAGCCGGGGAGGCAGATCGGGAATTTGCCAAGCTGCCGGCAACCATGGAACAGTCGGGCGCGCGCGCGGCCAATGGCTGGAAACTGCTCGCCGCCGCGCTCGATGATTCGCTCGGCATTTCCAAGCTGCTGGGCGCCGCGCTGGAAGGCATCGGCGCGCATGCCGCGGTGGTGGCGGGCCGAATTTCCGGCGATCTGACGCAGCAGATCATCGATGCGCGCACCGAGTTGGAGAAGATCGGCCGCGTCGGTGGTAGCCGCGCGGTCGGCACGGTGCAGCAGCCGGACGGGTCGCTGAAGCCGATCTATGACCGCGCGGGCGATGCGCGCGCCGAAGGCATCCGGGATCAACTCAACCTGCTGATGCTGCTGGAAGGGGCGCGCAATCGCGACCGCCGCACCGACGAGAGCGACAAGGCGCTGGATGCCAAATGGGTGGCGCAGGCGCGCGCGGCCAAGGAGGCCGCCGCCGCCGTCGACGAGCTGGTGCAGAAATACGATGCCGGCGCCGCCAAGTCGGCGAAGGTCGCGGCGGCGCAGGACGTGCTCACCAAGGCGGTGGCGACGGGCGGCAAGACGCAGGCCGAAGCCGACGAGATACTCAAGGCCTATGCCGCCAGCCTGGAGAAGGCCGATCCGGCGGCGAAGAAGCTGGCGACGGCGCAGGACAAGATCCACAAGGCCGTCGCCGACAGCATCGCGACGATGGAGCAGGAAATCCACCTGCTGGGCCTGTCGGAAGAAGAGCGCTTCGTGCAGGCCAAGGTCATCGACCTGCAGCGCCGCGCGCTGGAAGCCAAGGACCCGCTGGAGCAGGCCGAGATCGCGCGGCTGGAGGAAACCGCGCGCACGCTCTACCAGGTGACCAAGGCGCGCGATGCCGACAAGAAGGCGACCGAGGACGCCGCCCGCGAAGCCAAGCGGGCGCGCGAGGAATTCAAGCGTGAGGCGGAGAAGCAGGCCGAGGAGCAGCGCGAGCTGCTGCTGGAGCCCTATCGCGAGGCCTGGCGTTCGATCCAGCAGCTCGGCGCCGACGCCATCGAGCAGCTGTTCGATGGCGGCCTGAAGAACGCCAAGGATTTCTGGAAGTCGTTTTTGGATATCGCCAAGAAGGCGCTGATCCAGATCGCCTCGGCCGAGATCACCGTCGCCATCCAGGGCGTGTTCAGCACCAGCGGCGCGCCGGGCGGGCAGGGGGGAATCTCCGGCCTGCTGGGCCAGATCTTCGGCGGCGGTTCCTCGCCACTGGCCGGCACCGGCAATCTGCCGAGCAATGGCGGCGGCGGCATCGGCGGCCTGTTCGGCAGCAACAGCATCGGCTCGTTCCTGTCGCGGCCGCTGTCGTCGGTGTTCGGCAGCAGCGGCGCCGCCAGCGGCTACAACACCGGCATGCTGTTTCCCGGCGAGTCGGCCCTGCAGGGCGTCTCGTATGCCGGCGGGTACTTCGACAGTCTCAGCCTGGGCCAGGGGCTGGGCTTCCTCGGCGGCGCCGCCGGCGGCATCGCGCAGATCGTGCAGGGCGGCACCGCCAACATGATCGGCGGCATCACCTCGCTGGTCGGCGCCGGCGTGTCGCTGATCCCCGGCGTCGGCCAGATCCTGGGGCCGCTGCTCTCGGTCGCCGGGCCGATCATCGGCTCGCTGTTCGGCAAGAAGCCCAAGAAGTTCCCCAAGTCGCGTTTCCGCCTGCTGACCACCGGCGGCGACGACTCGCTGTTCGAGCCCGGCGGCAGCCCGACCGTGACCTCGCCGTTCGGCACCATCGGCTATCATTCCGACGGCTCCAACGAGCGCTTCATCGAAAGCGACGCGGCCGGGCCATACCTGCAGACCCTGGCCGATATCGACAACGCCATCGCCGACCTGCTGACGCCGGAGCAGATCGCCATGGTGTCGGCGGCGCTCAACGGCGTCGGCGGCCGGCGCGAATCCTTCCGCGACGATCCCAACGGGCGCGAATTCTTCGCCGCCACCGAAGACCGGCTGGCCTCGATGCTGCGGGCGCTGTACGGCAGCGACGTCGCCAGCCAGGGCTTCTCCGGCATCGCCCGCAGCGACGAGAACATCGAGCAGCTGGCCGAACGCGCCGTCGACATCATCTCGCTGAAGAACGCCATCGCCGATTTCGGCAAGGCGTCGACCGACGCCGAGGACGCGGTGCGCGCCATCCAGAAGCAGTTCGCCGAGATGAAGGCCGACGCCGAGGCCTGGGGTTTCTCCGACGCCGACATCGCCGCCATCGAGGCCGAGCGCAAGCGCACGCTGAACGCACTCGCGGGCGACATCAACAAGAACATCGCCGACGCGCTGCTGGGCTATTCCGATCCCTATGCGCTGGCGCAGCAGCAACTGGCCGAAGCCCAGGACACGCGTCGCCAGGAAGCGCTGTACCTGATCGAGCAATACGAGAAAGGCGTGCTCGACACGCTGGTGGACATCAACAAGCTGGAGGAGCTGTTCGGCAAGGAGCGCGCGGCTTTGGCCGAGCAGGCGCTGGAAGCGATCGGCGCCAGCTGGCAGGGCTTCGTCGACGAGCTGACCTTCGGGCCGCTGTCGGCCAAGTCCAACCGCGAGCAATACAACCTGGCGCTGGCCGAATACGACGACGTGCGCGCCCGCGCCCAGGCAGCCTTCGCCGCCAACGACAATCTCGATCCCGCGCTCGCCGCCGAGTTCCAGAACGAAGCGCGGCTGGCGCTGCAATGGAGCCGCACCTTCAACGCCTCCAGCGCGGCCACGGCTTCGCTCTACCAGCAGATCCTCGATCTCGCGGGCCAGTTTGGCGATCTGGATATTCCCGGCTTCGCCGGCGGCGGGGTAGCCGGGCCGGGCCTGATCGAGGTCGGCGAGCGCGGCCGCGAGTTCATCCGCCTGTTCCAGCCCGCCCGCGTCTACAGCAACGGCGAATCCAACGCCATGCTCGGCGGTAACGGCCAGGGCATCGAGAAGCTGACCGAAATGTTCGAATACATGAGCCGGCTGTTCACCGGCAGCCAGTCGCAGATGATGCAGCGGCTGGGTCAGCTGCTCGAACAGTTCATCGCCGCCCGCCGCGACGCCGAGCTGCGCGGCGCCACGGCGGCGGCCACGACGCCGCCCGGCCCGGTCGGCGTCTCACGCATCGCGGCCCGACGGTAGGAGCGACCAGCATGGCCATCATCCTGCCCAGCATGGTGAAGTTCGAAACCACCACCACCGGCACCGGCGCGCTCAGCGAAGGCAGCGCCGTCGCGGGCTTCCGCAATCTCGACGACGCCGGCATGGTATCGGCGCAGCAGGTGCCGCTGCGGGTGCAGAATTCCGGTGCCACCGAATGGGAGGAGGCGCTCTATACCTACACCGCCGGCACGCCCGGCACGCTCGCGCGCACCGTCATCCTGCGCTCGTCCAATGCCGGCGCCGCGGTCAATTTCTCGGCCGGCACCAAGACCTGCTCGGCGGTCGATCTCGGCGTGTTCCATGGCGTGCACGACGGCGAGCTGCATTCGGCCGCCGCCGCCACCAGCGGCACGGCGCTGACCGCCAATCTGTTCCCGGCGCCGTTTGCGCTGCGCGACTACATGCGCGCCACCATCAAGCTCGACGCCGATATTCCCGCCAGCGCCACTTTCAACCCCAACGGGCTGGGCGCCGAGCCGATCATGGAGATGCGGCCGTCCGGCCTCGCGGCCGTCGCCGCCGGGCGCTTCAAGTCCGGCATGGCGCTGCGGCTGCAGCGCATCGCCAGCCAGTGGCAGATCACCAACGGCATGGTGGCGGACGTGGTGCCGTCGGCGTCGGAGACGGTCGAAGGCACCGCCGAGCGCGCCACCCTGGCCGAGGCGCTGGCCGGCACCGACACGTCGCGCTTCGTCACGCCGGCGCATCTGGGCGCCTATACCAAACAGGGCGGCACCAGCCTGGCCGACGGCGCCACCGTCACCATCCCGGCAACCGGCGGCCGCTATTTCGTGCTCGACGGCACCACCGGACTGACCACGGTGGCGATCGAGGGCGGCAATGGCGCGCTGCTGGCCGGCTTCGAGGTCACCTTCCGCTTCGCCGCGGCCAAGACGGTGGTGCATTCCTCGAGCCTCAACCTGGTCGGCGACGTCAATTTGGCGGCCGTCGCCGGCGACATACTGGTGCTGGTCTACGAAGGCTCCGGCGCCTGGCGCGAGATCGATTTCCATGCCGCCGAACTGCCGGCGCCGCCGCCGCCGGAAGGCTGGGAGGATCTGGGCGAAGACGTGGTGACGGCGGCCTCCGAATACGTCATGAGCGGCATCGACGCCGATATCCGCCATATGTGGGTGATCTTCGACCTGGTGCCGTCGACCAACGCCACCTTGCGCCTGCAGACCTATGGCGCCGACAACGTGCTGGACACCGGCGGCAGCGACTATTCATGGGAGTTGTGGGAGCGCGACGATGTGCTGATCGATGGCGTTTCGACCAACTATGTCGGCGTCAGCGGCGGCGCCGCCGCCTCGATCCCGGTCGGGCCGGAGATGGATTCGGCCGACACGATCGGCGAGGGCTGCGCCGGCCAGTTCAAGATCTTCAACCTGCCGTCGTCGCTGGTGTCGAACATCGAGGGCGACGGCTCGGGTGTCATTCCCGGCGGCTCGTTCAGGAAATTCAGCTTCGCGGGTGCGCGCCGTGCCAAGGAAGCGCTGAAGGGGTTCAAGTTGTTCCCCCATACCGGCACCTTCACCGGCCGCGTGCGCGTGCTGGTGCTGCGGGATTCCTAACATGGCCGAGCCGATACCTGGCGGCCTGACTCGGCCGCACTCGCACTCCCGCCGGGCGGCGGGAGTTGATGACCGATAAGGAGGCCATTGCATGGCCGCTCTATTCGCGACCGCGGCTGACAACAGCCTTTATCTGCTGTCGATCGCCGCCCAGCCGCCGGGCGGCGCCGAGACCACCGGCCGCAGCGATTTCGGCGATCTGTGCTGGGGCGAGGATCCCGCGCCGCTCGACACCATCGTCAACACGGTCGAGGAGCTGCGTTACGCCAGCGGCGAATATCGCACCCTGCCAGACGACACGCCGGCCAATCAGGAATGGCCGCAGCGGCTGAACCTGCCGCTGGCGCTGTCGCGCGCGCTGCCGCTGGCGCCGGGCTCGCCCGGCATCGTGGCGCTGCAGTTCGGCGAGATCGAATTGCAGAACGCCGACGGCGCGCTCGACCAGATCGTGCAGACCTACGGCGTCGACGGCCGCGCGGTCACCTTGCGGCGCATCGCGCCGGGTGCCTCGATCGACGATGCCGTCACCGTCTTTACCGGCGCCGCTTATGGCTGGGCGCTGGCCGATCGCTTCAAGGTGGTGCTGGCGGTGCGCGGCCAGGCGCATCGGCTGGAAGTGGCGCAGCAGCCCAGCCTCTATGCCGGCACCGGCCTGGGCGAGGGCGACGCCGACCTGAAGAACCTGCCGCGGCCACTGGCGTTCGGCTGGTGCCAGAACGTCACGCCGCGCCGGGTGCTGGCCTTCGACCTGCTGTTCCAGGTGCATGACGGCCAAGTGCAGGACATCTCCATGGTCTATGACGGCGGCGTCGAACTGACGCCGGGCGACGATTACGCCACCCTGACGCTGCTGCTGGCCGCCAGCACGACGGCCGGCGAATTCGATACCTGCCTGGCCGAGGGTTTTTTCCAGCTGGGCAGCAACCCGGTCTACGACGTCACCGCCGATGTCGAGGGCGATGCGCCTTCCGGCGTTTTCGCCGCCGACAGCGCGACGATCGCCGAGCGGCTGCTGCTGCGCGCCGGCATCGATGGCGGCGACATCGATGGCGACGCCTTCGATGCGCTGGCCACCCTGCAGGCCGCCCCGGTCGGCTATTACATTCGCGACGGGGTTTCCGCTGCCGTGGCGATCGCCGACCTGCTGGGCGGCATCGGCGCCTTTCTCAGCGAAACAGCGCTGGGCAAGTTCACCGTCGAGCGGCTGGAAGCGCCGACCAGTTCAACCGACACGCTCGACGACGGCGCCTATTTCGATGTCGGCGTCGCGGCCCTGCCCGAGGAAGTGACACCGACCATCTGGCGGCTGGGCGCCACCTGGGCCGTCAACTGGACGCCGCAGGCGATCCAGCTCGACGCCGCCAACGTGCCGCCCGCGCGGCTGGCCTTCATCAACGTCGACGCAAGGGTCGCGGTGGCGTTCGACACCGACCGCCAGGCGTTCTACCGCCAGGCGCACGACTATCTCGGCGCCAGCCCGCCGGTGCGCGCCTTCTTTCGCGACGAGGCCGATGCGCTGGCCGAAGCCGAGCGGCTGCTGGCGCTGTGGGCGCCCGGCCGCCAGATCCTGTCGCTGCCGGTGCAAAGCCCCGACCTCGAGCGCGACATCGGCGACCAGATGACCGTCTACGCCGATCGCTACGGCATGAACGACGGCGTCGTGTGCCGGGTGTTCGGCTACGCCTTCGATACCTCGACGCGCAGGTTGGTCCTTAATGTTCTGCGATAGCTTTCCCGCGCGTCTCGGCTCCCATGCCTGGCGCGGCCACCGCCGCGCACTCGCACTCGCCGCAGGGCGGCGAGTTAACGACTTAGATTCGGGGTTCACTTCATGAACTCTTATTGGTGCAGTTATGAGCGCAACTGGCTCAACACCGCCACGCTCAGCGCATCGAGCGAGACGGCCGAGCAGCCGGTGGCCAATCTGGTCAGCCCGCATCTGTCGGCGCCGTGGCGGGCGCTGTCGACCTCGCCGTCGTTCGGCGCCGATTTCGCCACGCCCAGGCCGATCCGGCACCTGTCGCTGCACGGCATGCGCAACGTCACCGCTGCCGCGACCTTGCGCTGGCGGCTTTCCAACGTGGTGCCGGGCGACGGCGAATTGCTCGACACCCGCATGGAAGTGTTCAGCCATCTGCTGAAAACCGATGGCGGTTACCTGCTGCTGGCCGATGGCAGCCGCATCCGCCTGGCCGAGACCGCCGATACCGACCTGGCGATGAACGTCGAGCGCAAGTTCGACCAGTTCGCTACCGTTCTGGAAGAGGAGATCACGGCGCGCTACAGCCATGTCGACATTCTCGACCCGACCAATGCCGCCGGCCATCTCGATATCGGCGCCGCCTCGATCGGCGCCGGCTTCGTCACCAGCCGCAATTTCGATTACGGGCTGACGCCGGGTGTCGCCTCGACCACGCAAGGCCAGGCGACGCCGGGCGGCCAGACCTATTTCGCCGCCGGGGTGCGGGTGCGCTCGATCTCGGGCAGCTATCGCTACCTGACCCGCGCCGAGGCGCTGGGGCCGATCCAGGACCTGCTGCTGAGCGCCGACGAGAACAACGCGCTGTTCATCCCCTTTCCCAACGACCCGCTGCACGGGCGCGAGATGGTCTTCGGCCTGCTGCCCAAGGACAACCAGACGCCGCTGCTGCAGGCCGGCCCCAATGGCCGCACCTATGGCTGGGGCTTCACCATGACGGAGCGACTCTGATGGCCGACACCGCAATCAAGGACCTGACCGCCGGCACCGCGCCGGACGCCAAGACCTACGTCATGGCCGGCCAGTCCGGCAGCAACGACCGCAAATTCACCGGCGACCAGATCATGGCCGGCTGGCAGACCGTGTCGATCGGCGCCCCGTCGCTGACGCCGCGCTCGGCCGATGGCTGCGCGGCGCTGGCCACCAGCAACGGCGCTTCCGGCCAGCCCGACGTGCCCTATCTGGCGTTCGACGGCGCCGCCAAGGAATACGCCTCGATCTGCTTCGTGCTGCCCAATTCCTACAAGACCAGCTCGGTGCTGCGCGCCCGCTTCAAGTGGCGCCGGGCCTCGGGCACCGGCGCCGCCAACGTGGTATGGGGCGTGCGCGGCATTGCGATCGCCGACAGCGAATCGCCGGCGCAGAATTTCGGCGCCGATGCCACCGTCACCGACGCCGCCGACACCACCACCGCCGACTTCGCCTTTTCCGACTGGACCGGCAACATCACCTTGGCCGGCACGCCGGCCGGTGGCCAGCTGGCCTTCATCGAGGTGTTCCGTGACGGCGCCGCCGGCGGCGACACGCTCGACGCCGTCGACGCCTGGCTGACCGCGGTCGAGCTGCAGTTCGAGACCGAACGCGCCGACGACCGGGTGCCCAGCTAATGCTGCGCGTCAACCAGCTGGTGGGGTTCGGCAATCGGCCGCAGTACGTGGGCCCCCTCGACCTGTACGCGACCAATTTGGCGATGGCCTATTCCGCCGCGCGCCGGCTGCTTCAATCCTATAGCGGACCGTTGCTCAGGCTGCGCCGCAGCAGCGACGATGCCGAGAGCGATTTCGGAGCACTTGGGACGGGACTGCTCGATACCACCTCCATCACGGCATGGCTCGGCGGCGCAACCGGCTATGGCGTAACTCTCTACGATCAGAGCGGCCTCGCGCGTCACATCTCGCAGGCCACCGGGGCAAAACAGCCGACCTATCTGGCGGCGTCGAGCGCCATAAATTCCGTCCCCAGCCTGTCGTTCGGCGGCAGCCACTCGCTGCAATACGATGCGGGCAGCGGCAATACTTTCCTGAACGCCACAACGGCCTATTTCGTCACGGCAATGTCGGCGCCATCGAGTGGCGGCGTAGGTTTCCCCCGCATCCTGTCGGCCAAGGCCAGCAGCGGCAACGATTACGATCAGGACTCGTCCTGCCTGCTGTCGTTCGACAATGGTGGCGCCAACATTGTCGCTGGCCGCAACGCAGCCGCAGGCGGCACTCTCGCACGCGCAGCCGACACTGGCTTCGTGGCTTCTGCACGCTTTGATAGCACGCAAGTTTTTGCTGCCGTCAACGGAACGGAAGGCAGCGCCGGCACCGAAAGCGGCACCTTCGCTGCCCGCTATCTCGGCATGGGAGAGGTTGGAAACAGCGGCGGCAGCTTCACCACCATGAAGTTGGCCGAAGGACTGATCTGGAACGCGGTGCCCAGCGGCGGAGATCGCACGGCCATCATCGCGCTGGAGAAGACGCTGATGGGAGTCGCGTGATGGCAATTTACATTCCCCTCGCCGGCGGCGCTTCCCTTGCGGACACACTCTCGCGCGGCGTCTACAAGCTGTCGCAGCCGGACGGCATCCGACCCGGCGACTATGTCACCACGCACGCCTTCGCCTGGCTGGTGCATCCGCAAAGCGGCGCGGTGGTGATGGAGCTGGGCGAAGAGCAATTCGTGCCCATGCACGTCGCGGCCGATCCCAAGCCGCTGCTCGATCTGCTGGCGGAACTCAAGGACGGCAACGACGCGCCGCTGACCACGGCGGAAGAGCGAGACGGATTGGGCGCGGCCGTCAAGCAATACGGTGGGCAGCGTGTGCCGCTGGCGGCGCTGGTGCCGGCCAAGGCGATGGCGGAAGCGCTGACGCGGGCGCAGTTGGAAGAGGCGGGATGGTTTGCGCGGCCGGACATCGGGGCCGCACTGGCACAGGCGGCACCGGTCAAACGCAAGTAGACGCGGCCGAAACGGCAACACGAACAAGGGGGCGAGGCATGAGCGACATCCGGGGGGGTGACGGCGGGCGCCCGCGCGAATCGTACAGCAGGCCGCACGGGTTCCAGCAATTCATCATGCCGATCGTGTCGGCGCTGCTCATTTCCGGCGTCGGCGGCGGCATCGCGGCCTATGTCACGGTGCAGCTCAACCAGAACCAGATCAGCGCGCTCGACAAGTCGATGACGACGCTGAACGGCAAGATCGAGGCGCTGACCGTCTCGGTCAACGCCACCGAGAAGACCGCCGCGTTGGTCAAGAACACGCTCGACGAAGGCATCCGCCAGACCCTGACCAGCCAGGGCGACCGGCTGGCCAAGGTCGAGGACCGGCTGGGGCGGCTGGCCGAGACGGTGGCCGACCAGCGGGTGCTGATGAACACCTTGCAGTCGCATGTCGATTCGCTGCGGCGCGCCAGCGACGTGCCGACCACACCCGGCAGGCGATGAGCCGGCGGGCGCTTCCAGTCCTGCTGGCGCTTGGCCTGGCGGGCTGCGTCGACGCGCCGGCGCCGCAAGAGCGCGCCCCGCCAGCGGCCACGATCAAGCCACTGCCGGGACGGCTGCGCGCCTGCGCCGATCTGCCGCCGGCGCTGCCGCTGGTGCGCACGCCCGAGGCGCTGCAGCGGCGCGAGAAGCAGATCGATGAACTGTACCGCGACTGCGCCGATCGGCTGCGCCAGGCGGTGATCGAGCATGACCGGCTGCGCCGTGCAGCCCTTAAAGGAGAAACGCAATGAACGAGATCCTGCTCTATTCGATGGCCGTCAAGCTGGTGGTCGCCGTGCTGGCGATCGCCATCGCCTGGGGGCTGCTGCGGCGCTTCGACAAGTCGCTGGAGATCAATTTCAAGACCGATGTCTGGCCCAAGCTGTCGAACACCGGCATCGGCCTGGCGATCTATCACGGGCTGCGCTTCTTCGGCGTCATGCTGCTGATCGGGCTGGTGATGTCGGCCTGTTCGCAGGCGCAGGCGGCGTCTCGTTTCAGCGCCAAGTTCGATCGCCAGATCCAGTCGTCGGCCTCGACTTGGCTGCCGGGGCAGCCGTGGAAATTGTGGAAGGCGCAGCTCTATCAGGAATCCTTGCTCAACCCCGACGCCGTGTCGCCGGTCGGCGCCACCGGCATCGCGCAGTTCATGCCCGGCACCTGGGACCAGATCATCCGCGAGATGGGGTGGAACGCGGCCGGCGTCGACCGCCGCATGGCCGGGCCGGCGATCGAGGCCGGCGCGTTCTACATGGCCAGGCTGAAGCGCGCCTGGATATCGCCGCGGCCTGACGAGGACCGGCTGAAGCTGGCGCAGGCGTCCTACAATGCGGGCATGGGCAACATCCTGCGCAGCCAGCAGCGCTGTGGCAACCCTGCCGGCTACGAGCCGATCATGGAATGCCTGCACCTGGTGACCGGCCGCCACGCCGCCGAGACGCGCGGCTATGCGCCGGCGATCTTCCGCTGGTGGGCCCAAATGGAGCTCGGCGCGGAAGCGGGCGGGTGAGATGACCAAGCGCAATGCGTCTATCAGCTTCGCCGATCTATTCGACGACAAGGAAGAGCTGATCGGAGACCGATACTTCCGCAAAGACTTAGCGCCAGGCGCGGCCGAATGGACGATGAACGCGGCAGGCCAGCAAGTCGCCGGGCTTATGTTCGTCTGCCCGTGCGGTTGTGGTGTGGTTGGTCACCTAACGATTAGGCCATGCAATGAGCGCCCGTCCTGGGAATGGGATGGCAACCAGGAAAAGCCGACCCTATCGCCGAGCATTCAGAAAACAACCGACTGCCGCTGGCACGGCTTCCTGCGCGCCGGCGTATTCGAGGAGTGCTGAAATGGGCGGGTTTTTCGGCTGGGTCAGCCGCACGGCGTCGGGCGTGCTGGGCTGGAAACTCTATCTCGGCATCGGCCTGGCCATCGCCGCCGGCTTTGGCGTGCTGCTGCTGATCAATCACCTGCAGGCGAAAGAGATCGAAGCCAAGACCGCGCGCATCGAAGCGCTGGTGCAGCGCGAGCAGGTGCTGCTCGAGGCCAACAGGAAATGGGCCGATACGCTCAATGTCGTGCAGCGCGACCGCGATCGCGCCTTCGTGGCGCTCGACGAACGCGACAAGGCGATGGCGATGGTGCGATCGACGATCGACGACGTGCGAAGGGAGATGCGAAGTGCCGCGAACAAGGATAACCCCGCTGTTGGCCTGCCTCTGCGCATTGCCATTGAGCGCCTGCCTCTTCGGGAAAGAGACCCCGCCGCTGGTGACAAGCCCGGTGCAGGTGCGCCAGCAGATCCCGCCAAGCCTGCTGACCTGCGAAGACGCGCCGATTCGCCCGCTGCCGGATCTGCCCGGCGGTAATTACTCCGCCGACCTGGCCGGCAACCTGCTGGCCGATGCCCTCAAGGCGCATGCCGATTGCAAGACCAATCTCGGCAAGGTGAAGGGGCTGCTGAACGAGCCGCCCGTTTCCCCCTGATTTCGAATTGCGGCGCTTAAGCGTAAGCCGCGATCGGCCGTTCACTCCCGGCCGCCTGACTACCTTCGTTGTCTCGACGTTTCCTCCCAAACCTTGACCCCGTCACTTCCGGCTTCGGCCGGGGTGGCGGGGTCTTTTTTGCGTTTGGGGGTGGCGATGGGGAGGCGGGAAGTTTTACACTTTGCCCGCTAACCCATTGATATCTGAGTCCGGTTTTACAGTCGCCGCAGCGCTAAGCCCTTGTTCCGCCTATCATAGGTCATGACTGAAAATCGCAGTGTCGCTGGTTCGATTCCGGCCCTGGGCACCATCTTGAAATCCAACGACTATTTGCGCTTTTTCGGGTTCCGGGAATTGGTTGGTTTTACAGTCATTGTCGCATTGGTTTTACAGTTTGGCGTTCGAGCGGTGTTCTTTTTGCCGTCCGGCTTCACCTTTTTCATGACGACAATGACATCGGTCTGAAACGGGACTGTATCTCGCGCCGTCGCAAATCGATTGGTGGCTGTCACGCTCTCGATTCTGTGCGGCGTGGCGCCAGCGAATACGATCTCACCCTCAAGCAGCATCTTCATCCAATCGATCGCGCTTGGCCGCACGCCGCCGGCGTCTCTCCCCTGGCTGAAATTGAGGCGAAATTCGATCGTGCCCTCCACCGCATGCTCGGTCGCTATCGCGCGCGCGATAGACGGATCGATAAAAAAACCGGTGATCGGTTCGCTGGGGAGTTGGTAGGGCTGAAATGGGATGGTCACTTTTCTAGTCTTCATTATGCTTTCCCTCGTTGTGCGCGCAGCTCTTTCTGACGGGCTTGCGCCGCCATCGAGAAGAAATTTGCGCCCCCGTGGAATGTCACGGCGGTCCAATTGTCGGGGCGCAGTTCAAGCCCTTCGGTGGCCCGCAGCGTCGACATGCACAACGTCCATTTCTCATCTTCAGGCAATCGCCAGAAGGCATCAACGCGATCCTCGTCGGGCATGATCATTGTCGGATGATCGGCCGGTAGCAGGCTGGGGTTTGGAAATTGCGAACAGACACTGTAAGAGCACACTACAGGCCCATCGTCGTGGCTCTCCAGCAAAACGGCAGTTGCTTCCCAGCCCTGTTCTTCTCGCAGTAAATTGTCTTCCCGTCCTTGCCGGATCATGGCTGCTAGCCATTTCCTGTTTGGCCCGTCGATCCAACAATGCACTTCGCATTGTGCGTGCAACCGAGCAAACAATCTGATTGCATCGTTGCCGAGCGCCATCGCGGTGTTTAGCGCGATTAGCCAAGGCTCGATCGGCTCACCGTTGATCACTACCGGCTTCGAGCCGATGTTAATCCACGATTGAAGAGCGCGGATTGCTTGTGCTTCAGTGCCGCGGGATATTGCCTGCCGCTCCCAATCGGCTGTGATCAGTGGGGTCAGCCATTCTCTCGCGTGCGTCAATGGCCCCAGCGCAGCGATCGCTATATCGGAGCACAACACGCCCATCCATGCGCGCTCCGATCCGCGCACTTCAGCGGTGCCATGTTGGCTATGGAAATAGATGCGGCTCATGATCCCTCTTCCTCGCTCGCGAGTTTCGACTCCAACACGGTGAAGGCCTGGCGCGACATGCGTTTCTGGTCGGCGGGTTCGGTGTAGATCCGCGTCGCCTCTTCCGTCTCGCCCATGGCGGCGGCAATGCGCTTGCCGTCGATCTCCAGTTCCTCCGCCATGTAGGTCGCCATGCCCTTGCGCAGACCGTGATGGGTGAGGCCGGGATTGACCAGGCCTTGCGCTTCCAGGGTGCGGATCAGCTTGTAGAGGTTGGTTTGCATGCCCGATCGCGTGTAGCCCTTGCCGTGGCGCGACTGCACGATCGGGCCGGTGAGGACGGTGTCCCTGGGCAGCTTGCGGCGGCGGATGATCTCGCTGCGCATCTGCTCGAGCTGGCGGCGCAGGCGGGTGGTGGCCAGGATGGCGACGTCGCGGCCGTTCTTGCTGATGATCTTGTGCAGGGCCTTGCCGTCGTATTGGTCCCACTCGACGGCGAGGCAATCGGTGATGCGCAGCATGGCGTCGCTGCCGAGATAGATTGCGGTGCGCACCGCGGTGCTGGCGCGCGTCGTCACGATATGAAATTCGGCCGGCGTCCAGGGACGGTTGGCGATCTTCTTGCGCTTGGGCTTGCGGATCTTCGGCACGCCCTGGGCCGGGTTGATCGCCATGTGGCCGTGCGGGATGGCCCATTTGAACACCGCGCTCAGCACCTTGACGACGTAGTTGGCCAGCCATCGCCCGTGCTTGTCGAAAGTCTTGTCGCGCCAGCCCAGGATCACCGGCTGGTCGATGGTCGGCAGCGCGATAGGACCGACCTTGCGCAGCCGGTCGAAGACGCGCTGGTAGCCGGATTTGGTGTCGGGCGCCAGCAGCTTGAATTCCGGCTTGGTCTTGTAGAGCGCGATCAGCGCGCCGAGCGTTCCCGGCCTTTCCGCATCGGCGGCGCGCGCCGCGCGGGCGTCCATGAATTTCTTGTGTTCGGCGATGAATTCGGCGGTGCCGAACTTCGCCGTGAATTTCTCGCCGGTCGGGCGGAAGTAATAATAGACGCCGCCGCCCTTGCTCTCGGGCGCCTCAATGCGCTGGACGTGCTTCAACTTCATCGTCGTCAGCATCGATTTGGGCGATCCAGTGTTGGCGATCGCCGGCAGCGTCCCTGCCCCCGCCCAGCCTGTCAAGCCAGGCGTCGATGGCGTGGCGGTCCCAGCGCCGCGACTGCTGCGAGGCGCTGTCGTGCAGCCGGATGGGCTTGACGGGGCAGGCGCTCTCGAACTTGTCGGGATGCAGCTGGCAATAGGCGGCCGCCTGGCCGCGCGTCAGCAGGCGCGGCCAGGCGGGGAGGTGGGCCAGATTGGTGCGGGTGGTCATGCGTCCGATTTCTGGTGCGCTGACCCGCGCACACTCTCACTCCCGCCGGTGGCGGGAGTTTCCGACGGTGAAGGCAGGGCGCGGCCTTCGAGAAATTTCTGCGCCACCACGACGTAATGCACGCCGCGCAATATCTGCTTGCCCAGCGCGGCGCGGGCATGGGCATCTCTGACGCTGATCTTGCCGGCGCGCAGATCCTTTAGGTCTTGCGCCAGGCCTTCGATCAATGTCTGGAGATCGAAGCGGTCGGCAATGTTACTGGCTCCGTCAGCCGCGTCGGACATTCGCCACCTCCGCTTCGAGCGCGTCCAGCACGACGCAGGCGTTGTGGAACATCATGCGTTCCTCCCAGCCGATGCAGCTCTCGATCGGGAATCTGAATCTGTAGCGGCGGCTGGTACGTAAGGTGCAATAGTGGCAGAGGGGCGCCATCTTCTTCTCTGTGCCGTATCCGACCGAGCCAAATTCATGCGGCTGCCTGACCTTTTCACACAGCAGGCATTCTTTCGGCTCTTCCCGCACGAACGCTTTAAGCGTGATCAGTGGCTCGGCGTCGTATACGTCGCGCCGCAGATTTAGTTTCAGCTTGGGCTGGCCGGCTTTCGGGCCGCGCTCTATGAGGCGGGGCGGTGTCATCGGTCACCTGCATCGATAAGTTCGCCGCCGAAATCCTCGTCATCCGAATCAGAGTGCGCTGACCCGCGCACACTCCCACTCCCTGCGGGAGTTCCCGACCGAAGCAGGGCGATCTCGGCGCGCAGGGATTCGTTGTCGGCTTCGACGGCGGCGAGCTGGGCCAGCGCCTGGGTGTGGGCGGCGAAGGTGACGTTGATGCCGTGGCCGGCGGCGCCATAGACGACGCCGTTCACGATCATCAGCCCGTTGGCGCGCACGATCTGCGCCAGGCGGGCGGCGTCGGCGATGGCGTCGAAGGCGAAGTGCAGCGGGCTGTACGCTCCGCCCTGCAGGAAGTTCATCGCGCCACCTTCCATGTCGAGTAAATCGTGCCGGGGATGATGGCCGGGCGGTCGGGCTGGGTTGCGACCAGCGCGGCGAAGACGAAACCTGCGCCGGCGGCGATCAGGGCGAGGGCGATGGTGCGGATCATTTCGGGAAGTCCAGATGCTGGCGGCCGTCGAGGAAATTGCCGGCGGCTTTTTTGTTGTATCGCTCCATCACATGGAAGCGTTCCCCATGGAAGCCGATTCCCCCCTTCAAATTCAGCCAGTGATGTTTCTTGGTCATCGCATCCGGGTATCGGCCGCATTGCCGCCAGTCGGGATCGTCCTTGTCCCGGTCATAGATCGGATACCAGCTTCCCCACTGCTTGAAGAAGAACGGCACGCCGGCAGTGGCGCATTGGTCGCGCAGCGAGCGCGCCCAGTCGGGGTGCATCGGGCGGGCGCCGGGGCCGCTCTCGCCGCCGGCGATGGCCCAATGGAACAAGCCAGATTTGAGATCGTCGCCGGTGTCGATGGCGCTCAACAGCGGCTCGAACGAGAAGAACCGGATCGCCGCTGGCGTAACGGCGAGATGATATTTGCGCTCGTTGTAGCGCTGCTGGTTTTCAGCGCTGATGCCGAGCCAGACGTTGGGCAGGGGCCAATCGAAGCCGGTTCTTACAATCGGAGCGCCCGATACTAACGAGACCCTTTGCGACCTAGCTTTCGGCAGCTTCCGCCATTCATCGATGATCGTGTTTCGCCGATCGTCTTCGGCCAGATACTCCCACATCCGCTCGGCGCGCTTGGTCAGCACCTGGAACTGGTGCTGCGGCGCCAGCGCCATGACGGCGAACACCTTGTCGATCCACTCGTCGGGCACGTTCTCGTGGAACAGATCGCCATGGGCGCAGACGAAAATCTTGCGCGGCTTCTTCCAGTGCAGCGGCTGGGTCAGCCATTGCTCGTTGAGGCGCACCTGGCCGTTCCACACCGGGCCGGATTTGCTGTCGATGGTCAGGCCTGTGCGCGATGGCGTGTTGCGCAGGCGGGCGCCGGCCAGCTTCATGGCATAGCAGTTGGTGCAGCCGGGGCTGATCACGCTGCAGCCGGTGATCGGGTTCCAGGTGGCGTCGGTCCATTCGATGGCGGTGTTGTCGCTCATAACCGCCCGCCCTTGATCGTGAGCGTGTCGCCTTGGTGCTTGACGTTATCGAGCAGCCAGGCGAAGGCGTCGCCGCGGGCGTCGAAGCGGTCGCGCAGCACGGTTGCGCCGCGCAGGATCGACCATTTCAATTCATCGCCGCGCCAGCGCAGCTCGTAGGGGGCGGGCGGCGGTTTGTCAGCCATTGGTGTTCTCCAACGCAGCAACAACAGCCGCCGCCCTGCGGTAGTAGCCGGGAGCGAACGTCGTGAGGAACGCCGGATTGCCCCAGCTATCCGCCGGCCATCTATCCTCTGTCGCCAGCGCCTCGGCAGCGGTCTTGATCCTCGGCGTGATCTTGATAGGGGAGTCCTTGATCGGCATCACTTTCCCCCCTGGCTCTTGCACCAGCTCGGCATCGTCGCCGCGCGCTGCTCTGCCGCGGCCAGGCTGGCGGCGTTTTCGGGGGTGGTCAGGCGGGCTTTGGCGCGCTTGCGGATGGTGGAGTGGATGCGCCAGTCCTGCAGGCCGGGGAAATCGCGGTCGAGGATGTGGTAGACGCGGGCATGCTCGTCGTCGCGGAACATGCCGAGGGGGTTGGCGAGGTGCTCGCCGGCCAGCGCCATGCCGCGATGGCTGGCTTCGTGGTAGAGCGGCTCGGTGTGGTTCACGGTCCAGATCATGGTCGAGCGCTCGAAATATTCGCCGAGCTTCTTCACCCCTTGCCACGACCAGGCATGCGGCATGATCTTGATGTAATTCGGATCGATGCCGAGATGGACGAAGGGCGAGTGGGCGGTCGCCTTGCAGTGCGCGCGGGCTTCCTCGACCGTCATCATGCGCTCGTTCAGCATGGTGTTGCCGACCGGCATGACGAACGAGCCGCAGCCCGACAGCAGCAGCAGCGACAGGGCGATGGTGGTGGCGAGGCGGGGCATGAGTTCCTCCCTGGTGGCCTACAGCGTGTGCAGGTATTTTTCGCCGCTGGTGCCGGCGGCTTCGTGTTCGGCGCATTGCGCCAGCAGCGCGCGCCGGGCTTCGAGATCGTCGTCGTCGAGGTCGCGGTGGAAGGCGGCGTCGGCTTCCGCGGCATCCTGCGCGTCGCGCTTGATGTCGGCCCAGGTGGGTGCGTGTTCGGCGCAGAGAATCGGGCCGTCTTCGTAGCGGAAGCCCTGTTCGCCTTCGAACAGCATGCGGCTGCAGGTTTCGCAATACCCCGCGATTTCGGGCAGGTGGTCGATCAGCCCGTCATGGATTTCCTGCAGCACCTGATAGGCACTGCTGAAAGGGAGCATCGCTTCGGTGAGCATGGCCTGCGCCTTGCAGATATCGACCAGGCGGGTTGCCAACGCTTCGCGCTCGGCATCGGTGAGGGTGACGGGGTTGGTCATCACTTCTTCCCCTTGCGTTTGGCCTTCTCTGCGCCGGCGCGCTGGGCGAGGTCGGCTTCGAAGCGCTGCCGTGCGGCTTCGCCCAGCGGCGTGTCGGAAAGCATGCCGAGCGCCTGGCAGTAGATGTCGAGCATCTCCGACATCTCGGCGCGCTCGGCCGGCTCCATCTTTCGCAGGCGGATCACCTGGCGCATGATCTTGGTGTCGAAGCCGGCGCCCTTGGCTTCGCTGAAGACCTCGCGGATGTCGGCGCCCAGGTCTGCGCGCTCTTCGTTAAGCTTCTCGATGCGCTCGATGAAGGATTTCAGCCGCTCGCCGGCGACGGTGTTGGCGCGGTTGTGGCCGATCATGTGCGGTCCTCCGATAGGCGCACTGACTCGTGCGCACTCTCACTCCCTGCGGGAGTTTCCGACTTGGAATGCCGTTCTGCGCGCCGCTCGGCGGTGTGCTGGCCGCGCTGGCGGGCGGCCTCGATGGCCTGCTTGCGGTCGGTGCCGGCGTAGAAGCGGATCTGCCACAGCGGGAAGGTCGCCCATTGCCCGGCCTTGTCGCCGTGGCGGCGCACGACGCGGCACTGGCGGCGCTCGTCGATCTCGCGCAGCTCGACCTCGCAGACGTGCTTTTCGAATCGGTCGATGATCTCGACAACCGGATAAAGGGTGGAGCCGCCGCCAGCCATTTCCGGTGCCTGGTGGCCTGACGTGGCCACACTCGCACTCCCGCTGGCGGCGGGAGTTGACGACTCCGAAGGCGCGACGGTCTTCAACACTTCCGCCACGGTCGGGTGCCGGCGCAGGATGCGATGGCGGTGCATCAGCGCCGAGATCGCCGTCGGCGTCGAGTTGAAGTGCAGCGCGATGTCCTTGGTGATGCAGCCGCCTTCGACCAGATGCCGCAGGGTGGCGAGGTCTTCCGCCGACCAGGCCGGGCCGACCCGCGCCCAGCGGCCGCGGCGTTCGATGCGCTCGCGCGGCAGCTGGCGGCGGCTCACAACCGATGCACAATCCTTTGCATCGGTTTCACGTGAAACATGGGGAAGGTCCGTCACCGGGCGCGCTGACCCGCGCGCACTCGCACTCCCTGCGGGAGTATTCGACAGGTCAGACATTTGATCCTCCCATGGTGTGGGTCGCCAGGGCCGCCGCGGCGTCCCTGTAGAGGTCGATCTGGCTTGCCGTGAAGCCGGCGGCGCGCAGGTGTTCGATGGTGCAGGCGCCGTCGCCGGTGGCGTGGCGGGCCATGATGCCGGCCATGCAGCGCAGCTTGTCGGCGGTGCGGGCGCCTGGTGCTGTGCGCAGGAAGCCGCCTTCGGGGTCGAGATAGGCGCGGCGGCGATCGGCCGGGGCGGCGATGCCGGCCAGCGCGCGCTCTATGGCGGCGTTTTCCTGTCGCTGGCTGTAAACCGACATCGTTTCCTCCGTGGTGGCTGCCGCCAGCTGCGCGTCCGGTTGCTCGTACGGGGGAGGCAGCTGGCGGCGCACTGGGCCCGGTTCCGTTGGGGTCGGTGCGGGCCTGGGGGAAGGTTCGCGAAATTTCGCGAAGTCGTCAAGTGCTATTTCGCGAAATATCGCGAATGGACGAAAACCGGCATTTCCCTGACACTTGAAAGGCGATTGAGTACATACTGGGGTATGCAACTGGGGGGAGGGGTCGTGATCACGCTCATTAAATTGATGTACTTGCTGTTGTCGCTATGGGCGCTTGCGGTGGGTGCAATATTCGTCGCCTCCTTTGCGACGATGAAAGGCGCGCCGCAGGAAGCGGCCGCAGCGGGAATGGCGTGCGCCGCTGTCGTGATTCCGTACGTCTTCATCCGTGCGATGGAAAAGATTGCCGCGGCGCGGATGGATGAAATAGGCGATTACACTAACAGACTGCTGAAGCGCCTTGCCGACCGACTTGCGCCGACGGATGCGGCATGAAGTAGAATCGCAAATCTGCTGGTGAAGATGAACAGCTACGACAAGTAAAGCGCGATCACCGCTTCGGCTGCCGGCGCCTGATCCACTGGATCGCCGCCGCCCATTCGACCGCCTGGTCTTCCATCACCGGCACCGCCGGGTTGATCGACACCAGGTGGAAGCGGTTGCGCCTGGTGCCGCGCGTCAGGCGCTTCACCAGGTAAGGGCCGTCCTTGACGCGCACGACGCATTCCTCATTGAGCAGGCGCGCGGGCTCGACCTCGCGCATCTCGAAGAACAGCACGTCGCCGTCCTGCATGCGCGGCAGCATCGAATCGCCGCGCACGATCAGCGCCGCGCCGTTCTTCATGCCCGGCGGCGCCTCGACGGTGTCGATCGGCGGCGCATCGTCGCCATCGAAGGGGTGCACCATCTCGCCGGCGCCGGCATAGCCCCACAAGGGAAGCTCCGTCGGCTCCCTGGCATCGCCGCGCAACACATCGGGAGAAACGTTGATCGCGCCCGCCAGCTTGACATAGGTTTTGTCCGTCAGGCTGTTGCTCTTGCCGTTGAAAAAATCGCGCAATCCGCCTTCGCTTAGGCCGGCCGCCACGGCCCAGCCGTTCAGCGTCAAGCCGCGCTCCTTCATGACGCGCCGCAATGCCGCGCGCCGTTTGTCCGCATCGTAACCAGCCATAGCCAGTACGGTGAACGAACTCGCGATATATCGCGACCGCGATGTTTCGCGAACACCGTCGTTGACATTCGCGAAATTTCGCGAATACACTGCGTCCATGAGCTCGACCCCCACCGACGATTCGATTGACCGCATCCGCGCCTGGCGCAAATCAGCAGGCTGGAGCATCAACCGCCTCGGCAGCGAATGTGGCCTGAACGAGTCGACGCTGCGCGATATCGACAATCCCGACTGGAACCCGCGCGCCGAAACCCTGCGCAAGCTCGAAGCGGTGATCCCGCCAGGCTGGCAGCCGGGGGACAAAGCGCCCGCAGCCGAAGGCGAGGCGGCATGAGCAAGCCGGTGAAGCTCTTCGCGCTTTTCGCGCCCATTCCGCTATCGCCGCAGGGGCGAATCAGCGTGCGGCACGTGGCGTTCGGCGCGCCCATTCTCGACATCCATGTCTGTCCAGTCATCGTGGCCAGCCTGGGGGAGATGCGCTGCTGCATTCATGACGGCGACGTTGAAGCCGTGTTCGAGGGAGAAGAGGCATGAGCGGGCGGAAACCTGTCTCTCCGAAAAAGCGAACGCGGGCGAAGGTGCGCCTGGCTGAACCAACGGCCGACATCGGGCGCCAGATGCTCGAACGGCTGGGAGAAGATGGCGAGAGGTCGGTGATGCGCATCCATCGCGACCGGCTGTCGGCGCTGGACGAGGTGTATGGCGAGACTGCCCAAGGCGCAGCTGCGGGCGACGGCGACATTCGATTGACGCCGGCGCAGACGCAATGGCTGCGCGGGGCGCTGGAGCGGCTGGGGCGGAAGCCATCGCCGCCGGCGCGCTGGAAGCTGGACCAGGCTGGAACGGATTTCGGCGCGGCGTGCGCGCTGCTGGCGGTGTCGCTGCAAGTCTTCGTCGCGGCCGGCGGGCGGCTTGAGCCGAGGCAGAGGTTTGTCGTGTTGATGGACAGCGACGCCGCCGGCGTGCTGGCCGGACGCCGCCTCACTCTGGAGGGCGATGGAGGGGGACGGGTGGCGGTATCGCTTCGTCGGACGGCTTCTCCTCCGGCGGCTCCAGCGTCACCGGAATCTGGAAATGGCCCAGCCAGAAAGTCCCGGTCGCGGCTTCGCTCCACGGGCCCTGCGGGGCGATCCGCGCCTGGGGCTGAACTGATCGCCGCATTGAACGCGGCTCCCCGTCGAGGCCGGGTAAAATCTCGATCGAGGAAGCGGCCGTGAGCGCGTCCATCGCCAGCTCGTGCGCCTGCAGCGCGTTGAGCCGCAGGGTCTGCGGCCGCGTCATGCCCGGCAGCAGCAGGGTCAGTCGCGCGTATCGGCCGTTGCGGGCCGCCTCGATCTCGAGGCGCAGCGGTTCCAGCAATTCGACATCTACAGGCATCGTTCTCTCTCCTCGGTTGTGTGGCAACGCCGAGGATAGCGGCCGGCTTGGTGGCGGTCATGCGGCGTTTCATGCCGCCACCTTGCCGCGCAGCACGCAAAAAATCCTGTCCGAACCACTGGGAGGCAAATGACATGGCGAAGATCCGCGAGCCGCTGTCGATCTGCGATGCCGTGCGCAAGGCGCATGCGGCCCTGGGCGATGCCGGGGTTCGTGAGGTGACCGGCAAGTCGGCGGCGCTGGTGACCAAATGGTCCGATCCCGATTCCGACGATCACAACATCCAGTTCCGCCACGCCGTGGCGCTCGATGTGGCGATGGTGCGGGCCGGCGAATTGCCGCCGCATCTGGAAGTGCTGAAGGCGGCGATCGAGGACGTGCTGCCGCCGGTCGCCAACGCCGTCCATCGGCCGCCGTCGCTGACCGAGCAGACGCTGAAGATCACCACCAGCGTCGGGGCGCTGTCGCATGAGGTCACCCAGGCGCTGGCCGACGGCACGCTGAAGGCGGCCGAGAAGCGCCGCCTGGTGAAGTGCATCGACGAGCAGATGAATCATCTGCACGCGATGAAGCGGGGGTTGCGGCGATGAAGAAACGCGCGGCGGGATATTTCATCAAGGCCGGCGGCGCGCTGCATGTCTGGGGCTGGCGGCTGCCGCGCACGCGCAAACTGCATCATGGCTGGGCACCGACACGCGCCGAAGCGCGACGGATGCGCGCCACTGGCGAAACGGTCGTGCAGTTGAAGATCGTCGAAGTGCCGGCGCGGAAGGTGATGCGATGAGCGAAGAGAAGATCACGCCGCGCACGACGCTTGCCGATGGCACGCAAGTGTACCCTGAGCATCGCAAGATCGTGCCGGAAACCGGGCAGCAGCAGGATTACGTGGTGCTGGCGGATGAAGAGCGAGCCAAGGGTTTCGTCCGGCCGGTGCGCGCCAAATACATCCATGAGAAATGCGGCGTTGAAACGCGCATGAGCCTGCCGCTGGCGGAAACCTACGCGCGCAACCCCGCTTTCTACAGCGGCACTTTCTGCTGCGGCTGCCGCGCGCATTTTCCGGTCGGTGAGGCCGGCGAGTTCGTCTGGAGCGGCACCAACATCAAGGTGGGCACATGACCACCAGCTTTTCGCCTCTGCCCGTTCTGCGGCGCCAGGCCGATACCATTGCGGGCATGCTCAAGGCGTTCGAGCGCGGCGACAAGATCGACGTGCACTTTGCCGCAAAGCTGGAGGCCGCGCGCGGCAATGAGAGTTTCAAGTTTGGCATCGTGATGGATGACAAGGTCGTGACCGTCGAAATGACATGGGCGGCGTTGCGCGAATACAGCCAGGTCGCGCTGGCCGAATTCATCCTCAAGCAAATGCGCCTGCGCGACGCGGTCAACTGAGCGGAGGGAAAGCGATGATCACGTTCCAACCCGACTCGCCGCCGCTGTTCAACCCGAATGTGATGATCGCCTGTTTGCGCGGGCGGGTGCCGGCGCGGAAGGTGATGCGATGAGCACCGCGCAGGATGAAGGCTGGGAGAAGGCGGGCAAGAAGTTCCTGCTGCGCATGGCGGTGCTGATGTTTCTTTTCGTCGTCCTCATGCTGTGCGGCCTCTATGTCGCGCGCGCGATCGGATCGGGCTGGGGCTGGCTGCTGGTGGTGGCCGCGCTGGCGGGTGCGGCTTACGTCAACTTCGCGCTCGATGTCTACGGCAAGCGATTGGAAGAGGCGCTGGCTGAACTTCGGGGAGAGCGGCAATGACACTTTATTTTCATCCCGATACTCCGACCATGAGGCTCGGGCTTGGGGTTGGTCGTGGCCGGCCAAGCCAACCCTCACGAGCCCCGCGCGCACTCGCACTCCCTGCGGGAGTTTTCGACCTGAGCCCGACGGTGATGGTGTCGTGCCTGCGTGGGCGGATCATCACGCGCAAGGCGCTGCTCGACCAGTCGGAAGGCGATATCGAGCGATTGAAGCACGAGCAGGCGATCGCCGAATACGAAGCGGCGATCGAGCGGCTGCAGGGAGCGGTGTCGTGAGCGCGCCGATTCCACCGCGGCGCATGGCAATCGTGCCGCCGTTCGCCACTTGCCAGTTCATCGCCGCCGACGACAGCAATGGCGCGGAGAAATGCGGCAAGCCGTCAATCGGCGGCTTCTCCTATTGCGCCGAACACAAGGCGCGCTGCTACGTCGCCGGCTCGGCCAGGAACCAGGCGCTGATGGAAGCCGAGCGCGAGTCCAGCCGGCGCGGGCAGCTGCTGCAGACCGGCCGGCGCTGGTGAGTTTTGGCTTAACGATCTTCAACACCAAGGAGGCAGATATGAGTTGGTCTTTTTATGGGATGGGTAAGCCGCATGCGGTGGCTGCGAAAATGAAAACAGAGCTGGAGCGCAATGCGTGCGTCGAGCCGGAAGAAGGCTTCCGGCAGCGCGCCGGTGCGCTGATTATCGACGCCCTGTCGGCGTTCCCGCCGACGGTGGTGGTGACTGTGCAGGCCGGCGGCAGCCAGTCCGCCAAGGCCGAAGACGGCGTGGCCAACACGCTCAACCTGAAGATCGAGCCGATCTACGGCTTCGTCGAATGATCTGACGCGGCAGCGCTCGGCGGCGCTGCCGTTCTCGCGTGTTGGCGGAGAGGATTGTGGTTGTGGCGCTGGGGCTGGCTTACGAGATCAAGTCGACGGTGCGCGCGGGCCGGCCGGTAACCTTCGCGCGCTGGTGGTGCGCGCAATGCGGCGCGCATGAAGACATCACCATCAACGCCGCCAGCAAGCACAATCCAGAATCCTACGCCCGCTTCGCCGCCAACCACGGTTGGTCGGCCGATGCGTTCAAGAAGCGCCAATGCATCTGCCCCAAATGCCTGGATGAGGCGGCGCAACGGAAAGCCGTCAAGAAAGGAGAAAACGTCGTGAAACTTTCGGCGGTGAACGACATCAACCCGGCGGCGCGCAAGCCGTCGCCGGAGGAAAAAGCGCGCATCCGCGCCAAGCTCGACGCGCTGTTCGACGATTCCAAGGGCCTGTATCTCGACAGCGCCTCGGACCAGACCATCGGCCGCGAACTCGACCTGCCCTGGGCCTGGGTGCAGCAGGTGCGCGAGGCGGCCTATGGACCGTTGCGGGTCGACCCCGAACTGGCGGCGCTGAAGGCGCAGATCGAGCAGGCGCAGAAAATCGCTGATGAGGCGGTGCGCGTGGCGCAGGAAGCGGCGAAGCATGTCGCGACAGCTCTTGGCGCCGTGGCTGACCACATGCGGAAGAAAGGGCTGGTGGCGCGATGATCAGACAGGCATTGCACTGGTTTGCGGGTTTCCGGCCGCTGCGCATTCAGTCCGCCGATGTCGGCAGCGGCGACGTGATGGCGCCTTTGTTCGAGCGCTATTTCCTGTTCGAGATCCCGCGCTTTGTGCCGCGCTTCGGCGGCGGCGCGGTCTATCTGCATCACTACCTGCGCTCCGACCCCGATCGTGGCGTGCATGACCATCCGTGGGATATCGCCTTCGCCTGGCAGTTGTGCGCGGGCTATGTCGAAGAGCGCTTCAACGGCGTGTCGGCCGAGGGCATGCGCAAATCCTACCGCCGCCGCCGGCCGGGCCTGTTCTATTTCCTGACGGGCCGCGATTTCCATCGCGTGCTGGTGGAGGGTGGGGCGCCGACCAGCTGGTCGCTGTTCGCGCACGGGCCCTATCGCAAGGGTTGGGGCTTCTTCTCCGACGCCGGCATGATCTCGCGGCTCGATGCCGAGCCGAAAGTCGGGCTGGTGTTCCGGCCGTTCGCCAATGCCAATGCCGGCAGCAGCAAGTGGTGGCTCGACCGGGAGAAACATCCGCGTGGCGATCACCAGCGCCGGGCCGATGAATGGGGCCGGCCGTTCGAGGGCGAGCCGGTCGACCTGCAGCATGCCGCGCGTGGTGTTGGTTTCACCGTGGCGGAGGATGTGCAGTGAGCGGCTTCAACGCCATGCGCGAGGTCGCCTCGTCGGTCGGGCTGGTGGCCGAGTGCGATCCCGACCAGGTCGCCGCGGCGGCGCGGCAGATGTCGGAATTCGCGCAGCTCGGGCTGGGCGTCTATTCCGACGCCGTGGTCGGGCAGGGCCTGGCGATCGCCGCAGCTCTGCAGCTGCGCGCCTGCGCTGGCCCGACCATCGCCGCACATTACCTGCGCCTGCTGGCCAGCCGCATCGAGCGGGCAGACGGGAAGGCGGCGTGATGCTGCGCCCTGGAGAAATCGTGGTCGACAATTTCGCCGGCGGCGGCGGGGCCAGCACCGGCATTTCCGACGCGCATCCCGGCTGCAACGCCTGGGCGTCGTGGGGCTATGGCTGCACCAAGGAGATCGGCTCGGGCGACTGGTACTGCTTTGCGCATCGGCCGAGCGATGAAATGCCGGCCACGAAACTGCCGGATGCGATGCCGGCGGGGCTGCCCGAGTCGGGCCGGCAGAAAAGGTTGCTGTGATGGTGTGCATCTACGACGGCAAGGTGCCGAATCATCCGATCGTCGATGGTGCGCGCCCGCCGCCGCCCCGCCGCGATTCGATCACGGCGCGGCTGACGGCGCGGGTCGCGATGCTGGAAGCCCTGGTCGAAGAGCAGGACAGGCAGATCGCCCAGCTCAAGAGCCGATCGCAGGTCCGCGAGGAGATCGCCCGCGAGCGTCGCGACCGCCGAGCGCTGCGCGAGAAGGAATCATCACCGCAGCGCGAAATGCTGGGGGCGATGATGGCCGTCGTGGCGCGGCACGCCGGCATCGATGTCGCCGATTTCCGCAACAGCCGCCGCGGCCGGCGCGAATCGTGGCCGCGGCAAATGCTGTGCTATCTGGCGCGCACCCATTGCTGGCGGCTGTCGCTGCCGCGCATCGCGGCGGCGATCGACAAGGACCACACCACCATCCTGCATGCGGTGCGGGTGGTCGACCGGCGGCTCAAGGAAAGGCATGCGGCGACGGTAGCGCTTTACGAGGCCTGCCTGCCCGACGTCGAGGAACTGGTGCGTGCGATGAAAGCGCGCATTGCCGCCTCGGTGGGCGATGGATCCTTCGAGACAGGGGCTTGCCGTGGCCAAGGGTGAGGGTGGCTTCGAATTTTTCGGGCGCGAGTGGCGGGCCGATATCGAGCTGCAATCGTGTTCGCTGGCGTCGCGCGGGCTGTGGGCGCAGCTGCTGACCGTTATGGACGTGGCGACGCCGCGCGGCTTCCTGCTGGTCAACGGCGTCAAGCCGGAGATCTGGCAGGTGGCGCAGCTGGGCAATTGCAGGGAAGCCGAGGCCAGGCGCTGCCTGGCGGAGCTGCTGCGCCTGGGCGCCGCCAGCGTCACCGACGAGGGCGTGATCTTCAACCGGCGCATGGCCGAAGAGGGCATGCGCTCGGAAAAGGCGCGGCGCTCGGTCGCCACGCGCTACGGCAGCGCTACGGATGGGGGTACGGAACCGGCTACGAACACCCCTACGAAAGTGGTTACGAACAGCCCTACGAAACAGGCTACGAACGGGGCTACGAAATCCCCTTTCCCCCTGCACCCCCTTTCCCCTTCCGAATCTCTTTTAGAATCATCCTCTTCTTCTTCGACTTCTCTACGAAAGAGGGTACGCGCGCGAGGGGCGAAACGGGGCGGTTTGCAGGGAAATCAAGCGGTTAGCGCCTTGCGGCAGGCCGGATACCAGGTGGAAAACGGGCCCGAAATCAATGCGCAAAACGGTGGGCAAAACGGTGCAGAAACCGGCATCAGAATCGGTGCGAAAACGGTCAAGAAAGCGGACCAAAACTTGGCCTACAAACGAGTGATGGGCCTGCTGCAAACCCACTACGGCAGGGATGCGCAAAGCGCGACATTGCTCATGACGGCCGCCTACACGCCCGAGATGGACGGGCACGAGGAAGCGAAGGCGTTCGTCGAGCTGGTATCGCGCGAGCATGGCTGCGGGCTGTACCCCGACCGGCCGCTGCTTCCGAATGCTCGGCAAGGGGTACGGGCATGAGCGTCGCGGCCTCGGATTTCTACAAGGCGCAATTGCAGCGGCACTATCAGGCGCGCGATGCGGCGCTGAAGCTGGTCTCCCACTGGGAGCGCGAGCATGAGGCCAAGATCAAGGGCCTGCATGCGGAAGTGCAGTTCGAGCTGCGCACCCTGATGATGGGCAAGGCACGGAAGGCCGTAGCGCGGGGCGGAGAGCATCCGGTGCTGGCGCTGCGCGAGGGCGAGTTCGACGAAATGATGCGGTGCTTCATCAGCCAGAAGCGAAGGCTGGCGCATGGGCCGGCGGAGCATCAGGCCGCCGAGCGGGTGGTGGCGCAGCGCGAGGCGCTGTGCGCGGCCTATGGCTGGGGCTGGGTCGACGGGCCGCGGCAGCGGGTGTTGCCGGTGAAGGATGGGGGGAGCGGGGCATGATGGCAGCGATGATCGGACGGCCCGTGCCGCGGGTGGAATCGGCCAAGCGGGTGGTCGAGGCGATGGCGATCGACAAGCTGCTGGTGTGGACCTATCGGCTGCAGAAAGCGGACGTGGTGATCGGCCTGGGGCAGGGCATGCTGCGCGAGGAAGCCGAACTCGATGGCGTCGAATGGCAGGGCGTGTCGGGCTGCGGCTGTGCTGCGGTCGAGCGCATCGAGCGGCTGGGCGTGCGGGTCGATGGCGGCGGCAATTACGGGCTGACCAAGCTGCACCCCGATGCCGAGACGGTGCACGAGACCTTGATGCGCGAGCTGGAGCGGCCGATGCAGATCATGGTGATCGAGCATGCGCGGCGCGGCGATCCGCCGGAATGGACCGGGTTGCTGCCCAGGCCATATCCGATACTCGATGGGCGGGGGCGCGCCATCCGCGAGTATGCGCGGTGGGACAAGAACCATGACTATGGCTCGTGCAAGGTCGATTGGGTGCCGGAGCTGAGCTGGATCGAATTTATCAACAACATTTATCTGCTGTGGTGGGAGGCTGTCGATGCGCTGCGGCTGCGGTTGAGCGCCGATGGCCGGCTTCTGGCGCATGAGGTACGGAATCCCAGCGTTCCGAAAACGCCATGGCTTGAGATTTGAATCTCTTGACTTTCCGCAGCCCTCTTGACAGAGTTGCCGAACGGTTAAGAACGCCCGGACGGAACCCCCGCCCGGGCGTTTTTGCGTTCCACCGCCGCCCGGCCTGCTGGAACCCGGCATCGGCCGTCGCCGCAAACGTCCGTCGATGCCGGAACCACCCCCACCCCTTCGGGTCCTTCCCCTCCCGCCACGCTATACGGGCAACGGGGG
>Ga0172380_10001778_pt1 | contig 36463 bp, 40 predicted proteins | sample Leawe162metaG_FD_119747 | JGI IMG/M metagenome (GOLD analysis project Ga0172380, IMG submission 119747) | Leachate microbial communities from a municipal landfill in Southern Ontario, Canada - Leachate well 162 metaG | ecosystem: Engineered > Solid waste > Landfill > Unclassified | place...
CATGGCACTTGTTAATCATGCCAAAAAAGAGATCAACGCAAAAATCGTCTATTTCGGGCCGCCAGGAAGCGGCAAGAGAACGGCGCTCACCTATATCTATTCGCGGATAAAACCTTCCTTGCGCGGTGAGTTACGAGCTGTCCCGGCTGGCGCTGACAATCTGCTGTTCTTTGATTTCAGCCCTTTTGAAGCTCCATTACCGAGCGGTTACCGTGTCCGCCTGCACGTCTACACGCTTACCGGTGTTGTCACCAATCCGGCGACCTGGAAAATGACGCTCAAGGGAGCCGACGGCATCATAATCATGGTTGATCCCGATTCCGGGCGAACCGCTGAAGCAAAAGAAAGTGTGTCACAGTTGCGGGATTTCCTGGCCGCATATGGAGTCGGACTTCACGAAACCCCCTCGGTTCTGCAACTTAACAATTTTAGCCAGGAAAACCGCCACGAAGAAGAGAAACAGGTTGCTGCTACACTCGATCTCTCTGCGATGACAACCCGTTGTTCGAACGCGGCCTGCGGGGATGGGTTGCTTGATGCCCTGACAACACTTTTTCGCGAGGTGCTGGACCACATCAACGCAAGCGATCAGCAGGAGGAAGATACTGGCCACGTTGAACAGCCTGATAGTATTGCCAGCAGTCCGGACTCCGCAATTGCCTCGGCAGCATCGATTCAAGAGGCTTCAGAGCAAATTCCTGCAACACTGGTGACTGACGAAGTACCTCTTGTTTCAATCCTGTCCAAGGATCTGCATGTCGAGGGAACAACCATCAGGATTCCGCTGGAGATTCAACATGGTGATACGCGGAGCAGTTTCGTGGTAACGGTGTCGGTTGCACCGGGATAGCTACAGAAATACGTCCACGGATTGAACAGGGACCTATCGGGTAAAGATACGGGGCAGTATAAAGGGAACAGCCCGTTGATAGTCCCGGTATTTATCACCAAACTTCAAGAGCAGGCGGCGTTCTTCCAGCAGGGCACCACCAAGGAAATAGACGGTTGAAAGCAGGGTCAATAGAAGCCAGCGGACACTAATGACCGGATTGCAGAGTAAAAATAGTATTGAGAACAGATATAACGGATGCCGCACAACCCGGTACCAGCCATCGGTGATTAATCTGGATGCTTCCAGGTCAACGGTATTCCTTGAGATTCCAAGAAAGTCAGCGACTCCGGTTTGACGAACACAAGCAAACAAAATTATGATTACGATCACCTGCACGAGGTACAGCACAAGACTCCACACTCCTGGCACAACATACAGAACGGCAGAGCTCCGAAAAGCGGTCATAACCCAACCGAAGAGCGCGATTGAGACGAGGTTGTAATACAGGCGATAACATCGGCAAAGATGACTGCTCCGCCCGAAACATCGCTGCTTCACTGATGGCAGCGCCAAAAGCGAATGCACCATGGCAAACAGGGAGAAGCGGAATAAGAATTGAACGACGTCTGACACACAAACCACCGTATACGTAATATTGTTGGAAACGCTATCACGATCGGCTTGTATACACAACTATTACATGCTATAAGCGACTAAACTGATTCACCTTATTGGAGGTTGGATAATGGCAATTATCACCGTATCACGCGAAATGGGCACTGGAGCCTATCAGATTGCCTCGGAAGTTGCCCAGAAACTCAAATACACCCTTATTGACGGACCTCGAATCAAATCACTTGCTGCCAAATACGGATTGACTCCGGAAATGCTGCAAATGGTTGACGAAAAACCACCTTCCTATGTCACCGCGGAAGACCGCAAGCGCGCAGCCGCCCTTAACGCAATTGAATTGATCATTCTTGATCTCGCCCGCAAGGGGAATGTCATTATTTATGGCCGGGGTGGTCAGGATTTGCTGAAGGATTGCAAAAACATCCTCCGCCTCCGCTTTATAGCAGATTTTGAAGAACGGGTGGAACGGTTTGCCGAGCGAGAATGGATAGATCCGGACATGGCCCGTTCGCTGATACGACGCAGCGACCATCAACGGGGCGGTTTCATTCATTTCTACTTCGACCGTGACTGGCAGGATCCGAATTATTACGACCTGGTCTTTAACACCTCCCGACTTTCAGAGGCGACGATCGTCGACTGCATCATCGCAACGGCAAAAGAGCCCTCTTTAAAAGAGTCGGACAAATCCGCCGTTGCTGTTATAGACAGTGTCATCCTGTCAAAGAAGATCGAAACGGCCCTCCTTAATTCTCCAGTATTGGAGGATTATCGTCCGTTTGCAATTTCAATCTATAAGGGTGCCGTATCAATCAGCGGTTATATTATTTCTGAGGCTCAGAAAACCGCCGCCATAGAGATTGTCAAGTCGGTTAAGGGGGTAACGTCGGTCAGCGAAGACATTCATGTGGTTGACTACAAGGCGTATAAGGAAAAAATGTAGCCCATTATCTCCTGATCAGTTGCATCCGATCACGCAAGGGGGCTAGAAGGGCGCTATCAAAGCGTAACCCTTCTCGCCCCTTTCCGATTTCAAGCCCCACTTCGATCCCGTGAAAATCCGAACCGGCCGTCATCAACAAACCGCGATCCTCCGCAGTGCGTCGCAGATACTCAATCTCCAGCGGCCAGCCCATGTTATTGTAAACCTCGATACCGTCGAGTCCTGTATTTTGAAGAGAGGCGATAACAGGGCCAAGCGTATTAAAATCCTTGGATATGCTGGTCGGATGCGCGAGTACCGCAACACCGCCAATACGGTGAATTTCACGAATCGCGTCATCTATCTGCCAATAGCTTTTGGGAACATTGCACGGCACGAGGTAGCGCTGAAACGCATCCTCCACAGAATCGGCATATCCTTTCTCCAGCAGTGCCCGGGCAATATGTGGCCTGCCAATGGAGTCCCGGGCAAAGGACAGCACACTCTCCCGGTTCAACGCGCTTCGCCCCTCGTCACGCAACCTGTCGTTGACACGACCGAGAATTTCGTCGTTACGTCCCTCGCGGCGGCACCGGAAGCCATCAAGTTTCCCCAGAAACACAGCATCACGACAATCGATGCCATAGCCGAGAAGATGGACGTCGTGCCACTCTTCAAATTGAACGGAAAGCTCGACTGCCGGAATAATTTCAATTCCCGCAGCAGTACCCTCGGCAACGGCCTCCTCAACTCCGGCAACAGAGTCGTGGTCGGCAATGGCGATCACGCGCACATCGTGTTTACTGGCCAGGGCAACAAGCTCTGAGGGAGTAAAAGCGCCATCGGAAAAACTGGAGTGTATATGCAGGTCTATATTCATGGCCGGCATACTAACGCGTAGTAACAAAAAAGTAAAACCGCTATTGCAGAGCAATCAAGCTTACGTTAAAATCCGAATCATGAAACCTGCTGACATACGAACGGTTATTGACATATTACGCGAAGAATACAAAAAATGGCAGACACCTGCAGTTACAATCGTTGCCCAGTGTAACGGCAGTCCCTACAAAGTACTGGTCTCCTGCATCATATCGCTGCGCACCAAAGACGAAGTGACGGCTCTTGCTTCGGCACGGCTGTTTGCGCAGGCACAGACGGCTGAGGAAATGACGAAACTGTCCGTCGTCGAAATATCGAAACTGATTTATCCAGCAGGATTTTATTCCACCAAAGCGGAGCAGATAGCACTTTTTTCACGGAAACTTGTGGACGAATATCACGGAACAGTCCCAGACGATATCGATGAACTGCTCCGGTTCAAGGGAGTCGGACGCAAGACGGCCAATCTGGTAATGACTCTTGGCTTCGGCAAACCGGGAATTTGCGTTGATACTCACGTTCATAGAATATGTAACCGGCTGGGATATGTTTCTACGAAAACTCCTGACGAAACCGAAAAGGTTTTGAGAGCTCAACTGCCACCCGAATATTGGATCGAGATCAACAACCTCCTGGTCGCTTTCGGACAGAATCATTGTTACCCGGTGTCACCACGATGTTCAAATTGCAGATTATCCGGTTTATGCAGCAGGATTGGAGTCAAAACATCCCGATGATGAATAAACGGATAAAAAAACGACCTATGATCGTATTTGATTATTGCCAGCTGACAAAAACTCATATAAATTGAAACACTATTTTATATACTGCCACCTATAGGAGGTATCGCATGTTGCAAAAAATCGGTTTTGTTGGACTTGGTACTGTCGGACGACATATGGCTGCCAATCTGGCAAAAGGAAGCTATGAACTGACTGTGTATGATACTGAGCTGGCAGTCGTGCAAGAGCTTGCCGCAATGGGCGTTCAGGCAGCGACGTCTGCACTTGAAGCAGCCAAGGGGCGTGACCTTGTCATTGCTATCGTCCCAGAAGGGGATGAACTGGGGCCGCTCTTTTTCGGCGACAAGGGGATTATTGCCGGAATCGATAGCGGAACGATCCTTGCGGATATGGGCTCACATTCTCTTGAGACCACCATGAAACTTGCCGAGGAATGTGCCAAAAAGAACGTCCAATATCTGGATGCCCCGGTGTGGGGTAGCAAGGATCACGCGGTGAACGGACTTATGACAATCATCACAGGCGGCGACCCGGCTCTCGCCGGCAAATGTCGTGAACCGTTCTCGTTTTTCGGACTTAACACAATCCATGTCGGCCAAATCGGAGATGCCACCAAGATGAAGTTTATCGTCAATCTTGTGCAGGCCGAGTTGGTACAGGTTCTGGCAGAGGGTCTTGTGTTCGGGGAGAAAATGGGATTCAATGCCGACAAGATTCTCGAAGTACTTGATACACGCGGCGTTGCATCTCCACTGTTCCACCAAAAAGGTCGCGCCATGGCCAGAGGCGACTTCTCTCGCAGTCTGGCCCTCAAATATGTCAACGATCAGTTGCATATGGTAATGAATGCCGCCAGACTTGTCGGCCTTGCCCTGCCGGCGGCGGAATCAGCAAGCAAGGTGTATCAGGCCGGAGTTGATGCAGGGCTTGGAGAAGAAGATTTCTCGGCTGTCATTAAAGTACTGCGTAAGTAGCACCGGCACCCCATTTTTTCTGCATCAGGCGCCCAATCATCCGGGCGCCTTTTTTTTAGTGAATTGGAAGCATTTTCTGCGGTACATGGCATAAAATCGGTTTGTTAACGCCCTTATCCTGCTTTTCAACGTTTGGGCGAAAGGAAATGCATCATGATAGTTCTCGGCATAGACCCCGGCTCACGCATTACCGGCTACGGCATTGTTGAGAAAGCCGGGAACCGCTTGGTCCACATTGACAATGGCGCAATTTTTACCGATGCGGCGGTAGACTTCCCAGGTCGCCTCAAGAAAATTTTTGACGGTCTCATGGAAATTATCGCACAATATCGGCCCGATCAGGTAGCCATCGAGAACATCTTCTTTTCGTCCAACCCACAAAGCGCACTCAAACTAGGGCAGGCACGCGGAGCGGCCATAGTTGCCGCGGTACATTGCGACTTGCCGGTTGCCGAATACACTGCTCTCCAGGTCAAGCAGGCCGTCGTTGGTCAGGGGCGAGCCGAAAAAGAGCAGGTGCAGAAGATGCTGAAAGCCTTGCTCGGTTTACCTGAAATCGCCCAGGCCGATGCATCCGATGCACTTGCCGTTGCAATCTGCCATATTAATTCGTACGGTCTCAATCAGATTTCTGGTGGGCGTATCAGCACGAAAAAACAAAAAACTTCCTGGAGGGACATGAAACTATGATTGCACTCCTGACCGGACGCATCGCCCATAAATCTCCGGATCATATTGTTCTCGACGTGCAAGGAGTCGGTTACCGGGTACACATTCCCTTTTCGACCTACTATGAGCTCCCGGAAGAAGGTGGTATGGCAACGCTGCACATCCACACCAGCGTCAGAGAGGATGCCATTTTGCTCTACGGCTTTCGTACCAGACTGGAAAAAGCCTTCTTCCAGATGCTGATTGCCGTCTCCGGAGTCGGCCCCAAGCTGGCTCGGGATATCCTCTCCAATATTCAGCCCGGCCCGTTGGCACAGGCGCTGGTGCAAGGCGATCTTAGCAAGCTTTCAACCATCCCCGGCATCGGGAAAAAGACAGCGGAACGCCTGGTACTGGAACTGAAGGACAAGGTCGGCAAACTGGATTTATCATCACTTCCTGCTGCCGATGTTCGGGAGATTCCGACCAATGACGTTGTAGAGGATGTGATTTCAGCGCTGCTCAATCTGGGCTATAAAGAACCACAGGTGCGCAAGGCCCTGTCCGGACTGGATGCAACCGGAGGTGTTTCGGTGGAAGGACTTCTGAAACAGGCATTAAAAACGCTGATGAAGTAATAAAGAACATTTGAGAGGGGCACCATATGAATTGCACTATCGAGCAGTTTGAGGATGTCGTGGCAAAGTTCAAGCTTTTTGCCGAATCAGTTAATATCGAGCTTTCTTCCGAGGCCGAAAGTCTGCGGCAGGAATTGATTGTGATCTGCGCCGAACTTTTGGTAACTGTCCGGGAAGAGATTCAAGCAGACAACGAGTCAGTCGTTTAAGACCATAATTCAACAGGGTAACACGCAAAAAGGAGAGTATTCATGAAAAAAATGATTGGAAGTATTGCTCTTGTTCTCGCAACAACCAGCTTTTCCGCCGCTGCAGTCAACGTCGACGTCACCACTCCCAATGCCAGCGTTCATGTCGGCTCACCGCAACCGCAACCCGCACCGCAGGTAACCGTCATCGAACGGGAGAGGGTCATCGAAAGAGAGCATCGGCATGATGGGAAAAAAGACAAAGGAAAGCATAAGGGACAAAAGAAACATAAAAAACAGCACCACGACAAGCATGGAGAGCATCACAGATAACGGTCGCGTACTGCGGCGTGATCAAAACGGGAGCCGCTGGTTACGTTTAGCGTATCCACCAGCATAGCCAGGTTAAACATAAAAAAAGGCCGCATCCGAAGATGCGGCCTTTTTAACCATATAATTATGGAATTACTTAGCAGCAGGAGCAGCTTCAGCAGCAGGAGCAGCTTCTTTCTTTTCTGCTTTGGCTTTCTTTGCTTTTTTAGCTTTCTTAACTTTCTTCACTTCTTTTTTCTCTACGGCAGGCTTAGCGTCAGCAGCAGGTGCAGCAACGGCAGGATGACCAGCAGGCATATCAGCAGCAAAGACTACAGCAGAGAAGGACAGGGCAACAATTGCAGCAACAAGAGTAGAGAGAACTTTTTTCATGGGTAAAACCTCCAAATAATTTAGTGAATCTGTATTTAAGTATTAGCATGGGTCATGCCAAGTTTCATAACCGTGCAACATACTGTAATTACTAGCTAAACACAAAACAGCATATATACTGCCGATTCATCCAACCCGATATGCACGCCACCCCACCTTATATGAGGTATTCTCATCACACCGGATTGTTTAAATCGTCAGCCACAAGATGACTCATGCTATGAATGAAAGAGGCCCTTGCCGGAGAGGTCTCAAAAGAGATCCACTTTCTAGCAAGGGCCTAAAAAACCAGCTGCATCAGCTGTTGAAGTTTTGGCAGGGGTACCTGGATTCGAACCAAGAGATGACGGCGTCAGAGGCCGTTGCCTTACCGTTTGGCGATACCCCTAAATTGAAGAGCACCTTTTGTAGCAAATCAGGCTCATGACGTCAAGGTTTTTTAGCTTCTATCAGCAACGGGTAGCCTCAGCACCGGCTTCCATTGCTTTTACATTGGCTGGTATTAATCTATGGTTGCGCTCCGGGAGCGCTTTTTTCAACGCTGCTTCAAGCGATGCACTCTTCAATGCACCTGATTTTTCGATATATGCCCCACAGGCCACCATATTGACCATCCGCACATCTCCCATATCAAGGGCGATCTGATTCATCGGAACCATAACAATCTCAATTCCCGGCAGTGCAACATCGTCGCACTTCACCAGACTGGAGTTGACGATACAGATCCCTCCCTGTTTGACTTTGGCAGCATACTTGTCGAAGGAGAGTTGATTGAGCAGCACCGAAACCGACGGATTCCCTACCACCGGGGATCCGGTGTCACCGTCAGCAAAGACGACCGTACACATGGCCGCCCCACCCCTCTTTTCGACTCCGTAGGCAGGAAAAAACGATACGTTCTTCCCTTCGTGAATGGCGGCGTATGAAAGCAGATTACCGGCCAGCAGTACTCCCTGACCGCCGTAACCGGCAAAAAAAACATCGTAGCGCATGATTATCTCCAGACTACAGATTAGCGGTATTTTTATAGACGCCGAGCGGGAAGTACGGAATCATTTCATCCGTCACCCGCTGGTTGGCGTCAAGAGGATTCATCCCCCAGTTTGTCGGGCAGGAAGAGAGCGCCTCGATAAAGGAAAAACCCTTTTTCTCAACTTGATAACGGAAAGCGGTTTTGATCATCTTCTTGGCCTGAAGAACATTCTTGGGGCTGTTGAGAGCCACTCGTGCCGAAAATGCCACGCCTTCGAGGCCGGAGAGCAGTTCCGCCATCTTGAACGGAGCACCGTCTTTCTTGACATCACGACCATAGGGGGAAGTCGACGTTTTCTGCCCCGGCATGGTAGTAGGCGCCATCTGGCCGCCGGTCATGCCGTACGTCGTATTGTTGACAAATATGACTGTGATGTCCTCGCCTCGATTGGCGGCATGGATGATTTCGGACATACCGATTGCCGCGAGGTCACCATCCCCCTGGTAGGTAAAAACGATCCGGTCGGGACGGGCACGTTTGGCACCGGTTGCAACGGCTGGAGCGCGACCATGCGGGGATTCGATCACATCAACATCAAAATATCCGTAGAGAAAAACCGAACAGCCGACCGAAGCGACACCGATAGTTTCACTCCGGATGCCGAACACGTCCAGCGCTTCGGCCACCAGACGATGAACCGTACCATGATTGCAGCCGGGACAGAAGTGGGTTGAGACGTCTTTCAGGCTTTCCGGCCTGTTAAATACCTGTTTCATGGGATATATCCTCAACTGTTCAGGCAGAGGCCCGATAGTTTTTCTTGATCTGTTCGAAAAGTTCTTCCGGCGTCGGCAGAGATCCAGCCCCGGGAGGGCGGCCATAGAAGGCGACGTCGGCATCCCTGGCCACGGAAAGACGCACGTCGTCGATCATCTGGCCGGTGGATAGTTCGATATCCAGGAAGAGCTTGCACCGTTCGGAAAGCGACGCATAGGCTTTTTTCGGAAACGGAAATAGGGTAATCGGCCTCATCAAGCCGACCTTCATACCTGCATCGCGCGCCATGGCAACCGCCGTCTTGGCTATTCGGGAGGTGGAACCAAACGCGGTCACGATCAGCTCTGCGTCAGCCGTTTGAACTTCTTCCCAACGGCACTCCCTGTCTGCCAATTCCTGATAACGGGCATGCATCTTCCAGTGGAACGCTTCCATCTCGCCATCACCCAGATAGAGCGACTTAACGACATTTTGTGAAGTTCCCTCACTCCTGCCGCGCACAACCCATTCCTTGGGCGGCAGCACCGTCACCGGACGGGGATTGGGAGTCACCGACTCCTTCATCTGGCCGATTACCGAATCCGCCAGCAACATGGCCGGCATGCGATAGATGTCGGACAGATCGAAAGCCAGCATGGTCAGATCGTACATCTCCTGTACCGAAGCAGGAGCCAGCACGATAATCCGATAGCCGCCGTGACCGCCGCCGCGCGTAGCCTGGTAATAATCGGCCTGAGATGCGTCAATCCCTCCTAGGCCGGGACCGGCCCGCATGATATCGACGATGACGCCGGGAAGTTCGGAGCCGGCCATATAGGAAATCCCCTCCTGCTTGAGAGAGATTCCGGGACCGGAAGATGAGGTCATGGCACGCGCCCCGGTGGCCGCAGCGCCGAGCAGCATGTTAATAGCACCGATCTCGCTCTCTGCCTGAATGAATTCCCCCCCCAGCTTCGGGAGTTCGCGTGACAGATATTCAGGGATGTCACTCTGCGGAGTGATCGGATAGCCGAAATAGCAGCGACAACCGGCCTCAATGGCCGCCATCGCAACCGCTTCGTTCCCTTTGACAAATATTTTCTCAACGGCAGCAGTTGTCATGACCGTCACTCCTTAAAAACCGAGATGGCAACATCCGGGCACATCTCTGCGCACAACGAGCAGCCGGTACATTGTTCAGGGCCAGAAAACACCGCCACGGTGAACCCCATGCTATTGGGGTTTTCACTCATACTGACCAGTTTTTTCGGGCAGGCTATGGTACAGAGTCCGCACCCCTTGCAGCGCGTTTCATCAATTACGATATACGACATCGACTTCCATCCTTTATTAATGAGCCTCAGGTTTCAGATTATTCTTTGTACCAGATAGAAAACTTGCGCGTCAAGCTTCCACGCATAGCGGCAGTGCCAACAAATAAAACAGGTATCCCCGCGCAACCGAAGGAATACCTGTTAAAAGCACATTGAAGCGACTCGGAGAAACTATTCCGGACGTTTAACATAACCGGCACAGCTGCCGGTGAGGCGTTCGCTGATCGAATCGAGCATCTCCTGCTCATCGGTGAAACCAGCCGCCGCTTTGACATTCATGGCCAGCGGCAGAAGTCCCAACAACATCACCCGCAGGTTGCCGCACCCCGCCCCGCCCCCAAAGATCTCCTGCAACGTACGGTTAAGCCCTTTGCCAATAACAACCCCAACCAACTGCTCCATCCGCCAAGCAACGGCGGGACAATCCTTTGTCGGGTGACGGACGAAATTGACCCGTGCAGCCAGTATCGTGAGTGAGGCAAAATCGACCAGAAGTTCCATCCGGATATCATGAAAACGATCCTTAAGATTGGCTGTCAGAACGATCTGATCATCATCGCCCTTAAAAACATGGTAGCTGACATCCCGCTTGAAATCCTCCATGGCGTTTAATTGCGCCAAAACTCACCCCTTTTTCACCTTGGGAATAAAAATCTGTTCCGGGTCAAGCACGTCGTGAATAATATGAAGCTCTTTCCGTGTCGGTGGCAGAGTCTCGCCGTTAACGCGGGATATGTCAAGGTCGAAGAAACACATTTCCTTGATTTCCGAAGGAGTTTTACCCGGATGACAGGTATCCAGATAAATTTTGCCGCTCTGCTCGTCAAAGCGGAATACCCCCGCGGTGCTGATAACCGCCGACGGGCCGCCGCGATAGGCGGCTCCGTACAGTTCGCGGCGATGCACAAATTCTCCCCCCGGCCATTTTTTTACCCGCCAGCCAGGACTGGTGATGTAGCTGACGTTGGGGGTAAAGCGCCGCTTTTCGTGGACCATGATGAATACGGTACGCTTGGCGAACGAGTTGATATCCGGGTTGCCGCCGCTGCCGGTCAGACGCAATTCGGGATTGAGATAGTCACCGATGCAGGTGGTGTTGACATTGCCGTATTCATCCACCTCGGCCCCACCCAGAAAACCGAGATCAACATAGCCGCGCTGGGCAATGCTGAAAGCGTCGTACAGACCGGACGAACGGGAGGCCCCCATCTCGCAGCGGGCGTCGCCAACGGAAGTCGGGATCTCGGGAGGACGGCCATCCAGGGTGCCGGCCTCAAAGATCAGCTTCAGTTTGGGGGCATGAGTTTTCTGCGCCAGCATGATCGCCACCATCGGCAATCCGGTACCGGCAAAAACAACTTCATTATCCTGCACTTCGCGCGAAGCGGCACAGCACATCAGATCGGCGAGGCCATATTCTTCAGGAGTCGCATATTCAGTAGCCATCGTTACTTACCCCCCTTCTCACGAACGCTGTAATTGAGTGCCGTATTGGCCTTGAGTTTCTGCATGCGCGACCACCCCAGCTTTTCCATATAGCTGACATGGTCCTGACCATGAATCCACTCCTTGGCAAAATCGTCGAATCCTTCCTGGGTGCGGGTCATGCCGTAGAAATCCTTCAAGAAATAGCCATCCACATCGTAGCGGCCGAACATGCCAGTCGGATGCGCGCCGAACGGGCATTCCAGGATATGATCGACTTCGAAACTGGCAATGGTGTTCTGGTCGGCATTGCGCCGCAGATACTCTTCCGGCACGATCTCCTCAGCCATGACAATTGTGATATCGGCGGCCCTGGCAACTTCAGGATCGGAGTAATACTGGCCGTTAACCCGCACCGTTCCTTCTTCGCCCACCTGCTGCACACACATGACAGCAATATCCACCTTGGCCGCCGGAATCAGCACCTGGGAACCGGCGCCGTAAAAGGGGTCTTCGGTAAACTGGTATTTGTGCTTCGCAATGCGCTTGCCGTCCCGCAGTCCGGCACGGCCGAGCATATCGTATTCGGGATTGTGAAGATCAGTGCCGAGCGAGGTCTGGGTAACCGCATAGGGTGATCCATTGGCGCCGGCGGCGAACCTGAACATCATCTCTGCATGGCTGTAATCTTCGACAATGATTTTTTTTTCAGCAACCTTGCGGGACAGGTTTGCCCCGTACTTGCCGTACAGTTCGTGGCCGACCCAACATGATTCCCAAATATCGACGCACCCGGCTCCGATCAGGAATTCGGTATGGGAACCACCGTTCACCTCAATCAGATGCAAATTTTTCCGGTGCTGGCGTATCAGCTCGAACACTATTGCCATCGGCCGACGCCAGATGGTAAATCCGGAGAAAGTAAGACTTGCGCCGTCCTTGATGATTTCGGCGGCTTGCTGCAGGGTAATCCGTTTACTGGTACTCATGCCTGCCTCCTTGGATATTGGTCTTAAAAACAAAACCTTACCACCCCCAGCCCCTCCTGAAACAGGAGGGGAGCTTTTAACTCCCCCTCCTTCCTGTAAGGAGGGGGCTGGGGGGTGGTTGATTCATGCAAAATTCCTCAGAATTTCGCGCGATATGATCAAACGCTGGATCTCGTTGGTTCCCTCATAGATGGCAGTGATACGGGCATCCCGTGCATAGCGCTCCACAGGATAATCCTGGGTATAGCCGTACCCTCCCAGCATCTGGAGTGCCTTATAGCAGGCGTTATTAGCGGCTTCGGTGGCAAACATTTTGGCCATTGAAGCCTCCTTGGCAAACGACTTGCCCGATTCCTTGCGATAGGCGGCGCTCATCAGCAGCAACCGGGCTGCTTCCAGCTCGGTATAGCCATCGGCAACCATCCATTGAATTGCCTGGAAATTGCAGATCTTTTGCCCGAACTGGCTCCGTTCGGTAACATATTTGGTGGAAAAATCCATGGCCGCCAACCCGACCCCCAGACCCAGCGAACCGATGCCGATCCGGCCACCAGCCAGCTCTCCGGCGGCGATCCGGAAGCCGTCATTCAGTTTCCCCATCAGGGCAGACTTGGGGATGCGGCAATCGTCAAAGATCACCTCGTTGGTGGCGGACGCATGCTGTCCCATTTTTTTCTCTTCTTTGCCGATAATCAGGCCTGGTGTACCCGCTTCAACCAGGAAGCAGCTGATTCCCTTCCCCTTTGGAGCATCCTTGTCGGTCACCGCCCAGGCCACAAAAACACCCGCATACGGGGCACTGGTTATGAAGATTTTGGAGCCGTTCAAAACCCAGCTGTCACCATCATCAACGGCCTGGGTACTCATGCCGGCCGGATCAGAACCTGCGCCGGTTTCAGTCAGGCAAAAACCGGCAGCAGGATACTCACCGGAGCAGATTTTCGGGATGTACGCCCTGCGCTGTTCCTCGGAGCCGACCGACTGGATCACTTCCGCCGCCATGTTGTTGACCGATAGTGTCACCGCGGTTGAGGCACAGGCACGGGCAATTTCCGTGATCGCCACGCTGAAAGCAACAACTCCCGCTTCCGCTCCGCCGTACTGCTCCTTGATGTTCAGCCCCATGAACCCTAGTTCGGCCAGCTTTTTCAGATTTCCCAACATCGGCGACCGGTCATCGCTCTGATCAAGCGCCGCCGCTACCGGCTCCAGCTCGGTCTTGGCAAATACCCTGGCGGTATCCTGGATCAACTTCTGCTCTTCGGTAAGATCGAGAAACATTCGCACCTCCCTGTGACTGAATGTACAACTAGGCCTGATAAATCATCTGTCCCTGACGGTTTCAATCGGCACATCCTGCTGCTGTCCCCACTCCTGCCAATAGGCTGAACTCCGGGCGGCAAAAGCATCCCGATACTGCTCCGGCGTTGCTATGGCAAGCGTATCTTCCAGGCGTTTTTTGAAATGCGGCTCAAGGGCGGCAACCGCAATCCAGCCGTCAGCACTCTTGTAGATATTATATTCGGGTATGCCCCCGCCCAGCAGGGCACCAGGTGACGTACACCCATAACGAAGCGGCTCGGCAAGGGACGCAGCAGCCTCTGACAGCGCAACCTCCGCATAACCTGCCTCCCCGCCACGTTCACGGCAGAGCAGCAGCGCCAGCGCGGATGAAAGTGTCATCTCGGCGCCGGCCATGTCGGCCAGCAAGGTACGCGGCATGTAGGGAGGAGTGAGGAGCCCTAACGATGCTTGATAGGTAAGGTCGTGCCCCGCCTCGTTTTCCCGGGGGGCGGGATAGCCGATAATGGCCACCTGGCAGAGACGAGGAAATCGTTGATGCAATGCAGCCCAGTCAAGACCGAGACGCTCCATTGCGGCGGGACGACTGGCGCTGATCAGCAGGTCGGATTCGCCGAGCAACCGGTCAAGTTCTTCGCGACCCTGCGCAGATTTCAGATCGAGTTTTACCAGCGTCTGGCCGGCTGCCATTTCCCGGTACCAGCCGGCATGGTAAATCTCCATGGGGTCCCCGGATGGCGCTTCTATCTTGACGACCTCCGCCCCCATCGTGCAGAGACGTTGGGCAGCAGCGGGGCCGGGAAGATTGGCCGCCAGGTTCACAACCTTGATGCCGGTCAGCACCTTCGTCATGCCGGTCATTGTGCCATTCATCGCGCCACTTTCGCCGTCAGCGCGGGAACGAACTGCATGACGTCAGCCACAACCAGCACATCGGCGATTTCTCCGATCGGCGCATCCTTGTCCTTGTTGATCGCAATGATGAAGTCAGACTTCTTCATTCCAGCCAGATGCTGAATCGCTCCCGAGATGCCGCAGGCAATGTACAACTTTGGCGAAACCGTCTGGCCGGTGGTGCCGACCTGATGGCTGTGCTCCACCCACCCGGCATCAACCACCGGGCGACTGGCACCAAGTTCCCCCCCCAGCGCCTTGGCCAGGGCATGTATTACCGGAACATTGTCCTTTTTGCCGATGCCCCGTCCGGCAGAGACGATAATCTCGGCCTTGCCCAGATCCACATCCTTCTTCTCGGCCGCTTCGTAGCCGACAAATTGCAGTGAACTGCCGCCATCCGCGCTCAACTTCCGGACATCCGGCGAACCGCCCGGCTGCAGCACCGGGAAGGCTCCGGCCTGGATCGTCACGACCGCTTTTGCGGTGGCCGGTTTGACACTGCGGCGCATCTTGGCATTGCAGCAGCCGACTTCAAAGGCGCCGTCCGCAACGGCAATTACTTCCGATACCTGGGCAGCCTTCAGCGCGGCCGCAACCCGCGGGGCCAGGTCCCAACCATATGATGAGTGGACAAATACGATGTAATCCGGATTCTCTTTCTGGACCGCTTCCAGGATCAGTTTCTTGTGCAGGTCGGGGTTGTATTCACCGCAGCTGGCCACATCGGCCAGATAGAGGGTGCCGCCATATGCCGGGAGTTGAGCGTCGCTTCCTACCAGCAGCAGAGCGGTTTCAGCGCCAAGCTGTGCGGCAAAGCCGAGCAGTTCGTAGGTTGAGTCAAGCAGTTTCCCTTCACGGTATTCGCCGATCAATAATGTTTTCATGGACGTCTCCTATCTCAATACCGCAGTTTTATCTTTAAGAAGCGCAATCACCTTTTCGACCAGATCTCCCACATCCCCTTCCAGCACGATCCCGCCACCCTTTTTGGCCGGTGGATGAAAGCTGGTCGTGGTAGCCAGCGCGTCAGTGCTGAGCAGGTCGGCAACCGGAATGGCGGTGATTTCCTTTTTCTTGGCCTTCATGATGTTGGGAAGGGTCGGGTAACGCGGAATGTTAAGTCCCAGTTGGCACGTGACGAGAGCCGGAGTTTTCATTGTCACAATACCCTTGATGCCCCCCTCAAGCTCACGCTTGGCGGTAATCGTACCGTTATCGAAATCAAAGCCGACTATGGTAGTGGTGCTGGGATACCCGAGCTGCTCAGCCACCGTTACTCCTACCTGGGCGGAACCGCGATCCTGCGACTGCATACCGGTAAAGATGATGTCGAATCCCTTGTCCTTGGCATAGGCGGCGATGATTGAGGCGATCTGCCACGGATCTTTGCTTGATGCGGCCGTGTCCTGGATATGGACGGCGTTGTCGCACCCCATGGCCAGGGCCTTTTTGACCGCTTCAACAACGCGATCCGGGCCGATCGAGAGAACGGTCAACTCGGTCCCCTCCCCCAGTTTCTCGCGCAGCTGAACAGCCTGTTCCACGGCATATTCATCATATTCGTTCATGCGGAAGGCAAGGTCGGTTTCATTGTACCAGACCCCGGCCGCATCCGGTTTGAAACGGGACTCCAGGTCAGGGACCTGTTTGATGCAGACAAGCAGTTTCATGGTGTTACCTCCTGAATAATCTTTTTATCTTTTTACGCTGTTATTCTCTCCGCCACTATTTCGGCCAGATCCCTGACCTGCAGTTGTCCTTCCGCCCCGCCGGTTTTGATGCCGTCCTCGAACATGGTCAGACAGAAGGGGCAGTTGGATACCAGCAGCGGCGCACCGGTGTCGGTGGCCATCTTGATCCTGGCTTCACTGATCTTGGTCCCCAGTTTCTCCTCTGCAATGATACGACCGCCACCGGCGCTGCAGCAGAAACTGTCGCACCCGCTTTTGTCCATATCGGTGATCGAACCGCCGGCCTGGGCGAGAATGGCGCGCGGCTGCTTGATAATGTCCATGTAGCGGCCGATGTAGCAGGAGTCGTGATAGGTAAAGTTGAACGGCTCCGGTGTCAGCGTGAGCCTGTCGCTATCGAGCAGCGTGTTGATATACGTACTGTAATGCTCGACCGGGACATCCAGGCCGAGGTCCTTGTAGTCACGAGCCAGCGTATTGAAGCAGTGCGGACAGGTAGTGACTATTTTTTTGACGCCATAGGCTTTGATCAGCTCGATATTTTCGTTTGCCGTCATCTGGTAGAGGTACTCGTTGCCCAGCTTGCGTGGTGGCTCGCCGCAGCATTTCTCCTCCTTGCCGAGAATGCCGACTTTTACACCGGCAGCAGCGCAGATGGTTATGAAATTCCGCGCAACAGCCTGATTGCGCTTGTCAAACGAGGCGTAACAGCCGACAAAGTACAGGATATCCACGTCACTATCCTGCTCCATCAGTGTTACCGGCAGACCATCCGCCCAATCGCCCCGGGAAGCGTAGGCAAGACCGAACGGGTTGCCGTTGACTTCAATGTTGCTGATGGCGGTTCGGACTTCGTCACCGGGGAACGCACCTTCCATAAGCGTCAGGTTGCGCCTCATCTCCAGGATCTTGTTGACATGCTCGATGTTGGCCGGGCAGATATCCTGGCAGGCGCGGCAGGTGGTACAGGCCCAGAGGGCATCCTGGCTTACGGTTTCTATCAGGTTGCCGGTCGGATTGCCTTCGGCGAGTTCGCCGATCTGCTTGACGATTTTCATCGGCGAGAGCGGCTTGTCGGTGGCATACGCCGGACAACGGTCCTGGCAGCGTTTGCACGAGGTGCAGGCGTCGGCATCGAAAATGTCTTTCCAAGTCAGGTCGGCTATGGCAGCTGCCCCGAACTGCTCGACCGTATCGTCTTCCATGTTGATGGTGGCAATGCTCCCCTTGGCTTCAAAAGGTGCGAAAAAGGCGTTGACGCTGGTGGTGAAGATGTGACGCAGCTTGGTGTACGGTATCGCGCAGAAGAAGCCGAGCACCAGAACGAAGTGCAGCCACCAGAGAATTTTGTGAGTTACCAGCAGGGTGCCGGGGGTCATGGTGGTGAAAAGCTGGCCGACCAGCAGACCACCGGGTGAAAAAAGGGCCAGCGCAGGATTCTGCTGCAGTTCCGTGGCAGCCATGCGGGCGCCTTCGATCAGAAACCCGGTAATCAGTATGGCAAAGAGCAGCTGCAGGACGATATAGTCGTCCTTGACTATTTCCAGCCCTTTGGGCTGCACCACAAAGCGGCGGATAAAGAGCCCTGCCAGCATGACGAGCGCCAGGATCCCGGCAATGTCCAGCACCAGCGAAAATGCCTTGTAGAATTCGCCGGAGAGGATATTAACCTGGAGCACCGGGGTAAAGAAGTCGGCCTGGAACATGACCATCATCGTGCCGGCAAAGAGAATCAGGAAGCTCCAGAAGAAGATGGAATGGAACACGCCACCGTCGGTAACCCGGAATATTTTTGACTGGCTGAACACTTCGGCAATCATCTTCTTGATCCGCTCGTCATAACGGTCAAAACGGTCGAGAGCTTTGCCCTGACGCCAGATCGGCAGGCGTTGCCAGAATCCCCAGGCAAGGACGCCGAAGGCGGCACCTGCCAGTATATACATCGGGATGACAACGCCGTGGCCGACGTTCCAGTAAATTTGACGGGTAACTTCCACAGTAACACCTCTCTTGGCTTAATACCTGCTGCGTCGTTTATAACTCTACTTGACGCGCATGTCAAGTATTAACAATTACCGGCATTACGAAAGCAGCATTTTTGAAATAACCACTCGCTGAACCTCATTGGTCCCTTCGTAGATCTCGGTGATCTTGGCGTCACGGTACATCCGCTCGATCTCGTAATCACAGATGAAGCCGTAGCCGCCAAAGATCTGCATCGCCTCCTTGGTGACATAGGTAGCGGTTTCGGATGCCAGCATCTTGCACATGGCAGACTCCATGGTGTAGTTCATCTTGTTGTCTTTCAGCCAGGCGGCTTTATAGATCATCAGCTTGCTGGTTTCAATACGGGCGTACATATCTGCCAGCTTGAACTGGATCCCCTGGAACTCGCTGATCGCCTGACCAAACTGCTTGCGCTCCTTGGAATAGGCAAGTGCCCGTTCAAAAGCGCCTTCCGCAATGCCGAGCGCCTGGGAAGCGATACCGATACGACCGCCGTTCAAGGTGTCCATGGCGATATTGAATCCTTTTCCTTCCTGCCCAAGCAGGTTCTCAACCGGTATACGCAGGTTGTCAAAGGCAAAGGCGGTGGTGTAACTGCCGCGAATTCCCATCTTGTTTTCGTTTTTGAGGATCGTAACGCCCGGGGATTTCAGATCGACGATAAAAGCACTGATACCCTTGTGTTTGAGAGCACGGTCGTGGGAGGCGAACAGCACGCCGGTACCGAGGTAGCCGCCGTTGGTGATGAATATCTTGCCGCCATTGATGACGTATTCATCCCCTTCCCGCTTGTACATGGTGGTCGTTCCACCGGCATCACTGCCGGCGTTCGGCTCTGTCAACAGAAAGCAGCCGATGATTTCTCCGGTGTTGAGCGCCGGAAGCCACTTCTTTTTCTGTTCCGCAGTGCCGAAGGTATATATCGGGCCGTTACAGAGCGATGTATGTGCAGAAATCAGTACGCCGCTGGAACCGCACGCCTTCGACACCTCTTCGACAACAATGGCGTAAGAAAGCATGTCAAGCCCTGCCCCATCGTACTCTTCCGGAAAATAGCTGCCGAGGAAGCCCATTTCACCCATCTTTTTGACCAGCGCATCGGGAATCATATGCTCTTCGTCGATTTTCATGGCAATCGGCTTGATTTCCTTCTCAACAAAGTCACGTACCGCAGACTGCAACACTTTGTGATCCTGGCTCAGTTCGAAATTCATTGTTTTCCCCTCCGTAGTAGAATTTAATTGCCTTTGAATTCAGCAGTACGCTTATCGAGAAACGCCCCCATCCCCTCGCGCTGGTCGCCGGTGGCAAACAGCACTCCGAACAGGGAAGCCTCATAACGGAAACCATCTTCTTTTGTCATATTCAGCCCGCTGGCAATGGCATCCTTGGCATACGACACACCCAGCGGCCCTTTGGCGGCAATTTCCTGTGCCGTTGCCAGCGCCTTCGGCAGCAACTCTTCCGGGGAGAACAGTTCGTTGACGATTCCCCAGGAGAGAGCTTTTGCGGCAGATATGATCCGACCGGAAAAGACCAGTTCATTGGCCTTGTTCGGGCCGATCAGGCGCGACAGGTTCTGGGTGCCGCCAAAACCGGGGATAACCCCCAGGCCTACCTCGGGAAAGCCGAACTTGGCTTTTTCGGAGGCATAGATGAAATCGCACGCCAGAGCCAGCTCCAGCCCTCCACCCAGCGCATAGCCATTGACAGCCGCAATGACCGGTTTGTGCATCCTGTTTATCAGCAGCATCAGGCGCTGTCCCCGACGGGCAAAATCCTGCGCCTCAAAAGCCGTGAGTCCGGCCATTTCCTTGATATCGGCTCCGGCGACAAACGCCTTCTCACCGGCGCCGGTCACCACAACCGCCTTGACGGCAGCATCCAGATCGAGCTCGTACAGCGCGCATTCCAGTTCCTGCACGACTTCGCTGTTCAGCGCGTTCAGCACCTGCGGACGGTTGATGGTCAGGGTTGATATGCCGTCACTGGTTTCAATCAGCAGATTCTTGAATTCCATGATCTATCTCCTAATATGTGTAAAAACCGCGGCCCGATTTACGCCCCATATACCCGGCATTCACCATCTTGACGAGCAGCGGACAGGGACGATATTTCGGATCCTTGAAACCGTCATAGAGGACGTTGGCAATGGCCAGCACGGTATCCAGTCCGATGAAATCGGCCAGCGTCAGCGGCCCCATCGGCTGATTGGTGCCGAGCTTCATCCCTTTGTCGATATCCTCTGCAGAAGCAACACCCTCATACAGGGCAAATATTGCCTCGTTGATCATTGGAATCAGCACGCGGTTGACGATAAAACCGGGATAATCCTGTGATACCGCCATCTCTTTTTCAAGTTTACCTACCAGCTCGGAAATCAGCCTGAAGGTGGCATCGCTGGTAGCATGACCACGAATGATCTCGACCAGTTTCATCACCGGGACAGGGTTCATAAAATGCATCCCTATCACCTTGTCAGGTCGCTTTGTTACCGACGCGATCTTGGTGATCGGGATGGATGAAGTGTTGGAGGCGAGCACGGCGCTGGGCTGCACGATGTCATCCAGCTTGCGGAAAATATCCAGTTTGAGCGGCTCGTGCTCGGTGACCGCCTCCACGGCAAATTCCACATTTCCCAGATCGGTCATGTTCTTCGTGGTCATGATCCTCCCCACGGTCTCGCCGACGAGAGACTCGGGAATGACTCCCTTCTTGGCCTGCCGCTCCAGATTTTGCCTGATGGTTGTAACCGCTTTTTCAAGTTGCACTTCGGAAATGTCGTAAAGGACAACCTGATACCCGAACTGGGCAAAAACGTGTGCAATGCCGTTACCCATCTGGCCTGCACCGAGAACTCCGATATTTTTAATCATTTATGCCTCCCTTAGTACCATTGTATCACGTAATTTTCGTAGGTTGGGCAAAGGCGGTTTCATGCCGTGCCCAACATGCCGCCGGATCCGTTGGGCACGCTCTGTTTTGCCCAACCTACGTTATTTTAATAGTTCAGGTCCTAAACTCTCTCGAAAATTACCGCGACCGCTTCTCCGCCACCGATGCAGAGTGTGGCCAGGCCGTAGCGCAGATGACGTTTATGCAGTTCCCGGACAACGGTCAAAGCCAGACGGGCACCGCTGGCGCCGATCGGATGGCCGATGGCACAGGCGCCGCCATTGACGTTGACCTTTTCCTCCGGCAACTTCAACCCCTTGACCGCCAGGAGTGTCACCAGGGCAAAGGCCTCGTTAATCTCGAACAGATCGATGTCTTCCAGCGAAAGACCGGCCTTGGCACAGACTTTTTCAATCGCACCGATAGGAGCATCGGGAAAATTATCCGGGTGGCGGCTCTCGGTGGCATAGGCAACGATACGTGCCTTCGGAGTCAGACGATGCTTTGCCAGCGCCTGCTTACCGGCCAGCAGCAGCACTGCCGAACCGTCGCTGATGCTGGAAGCATTGGCGGCGGTGATCGTGCCATCCTTCTTAAAAACCGATTTCAGGGTAGTAATCTTGTCGAAGTTGACTTTGAACGGCTCCTCGTCTTCGCTGACTGACGTTTCGACTCCGCGCACATTTTTGACGACCGGTACTATTTCATCCTTGAAGACTCCCTCTTTGATGGAAGACTGGGCGAGCTTGAAGGAACGAACGGCAAAAGCATCCTGCTCCTCACGGCCAATGCCGCTCTCCGCAGCGCTTTTCTCCCCGATATCACCCATATGGGCGCCGGTATACGGGTCCGTCAGGCCATCATGAACCATCAGGTCAATTATTTCGCCATTGCCCATTCGGTAACCGTTGCGGGCTTTCTTCAGGAAATAGGGGGCAAGGGACATGTTTTCCATGCCTCCGGCCAGCACCACTTCCGAGTTGCCAAGCTGTATCGAGTCGCTCCCCAGCATGACCGCCTTAAGGCCGCTGCCGCAGACTTTATTGATCGTCAGGGCCGGGATGGCATCAGGCAGACCGGCAGCGCGCATTGCCTGACGGGCAGGAGCCTGGCCGCAACCGCCGGATAGCACCTGGCCGAGAATCACTTCACCCACGGCCTCTGCAGGCAGGGCATTCCGGGCGAGAAGCCCTTTTATAACCGTTGCTGCCAACTGCGGCGCAGCAATATCCGACAACACTCCGCCAAAAGAACCAAACGGCGTCCTCAGGCCATCAATGACATACACTTCTTCTTTCATAATTCCGCCTCCATTTACCGATGGTATGCTTCCAACCATACATTCCGTTTACGTACATGTCAACCAAAATTATAACGTGATTATATGTTATCCCTGATTACCAAAATATTTTGCAGATTGTAGGTCGGGCAAAGCGCAGCGTGCCCAACAATAGCTGCTGTCATGATGGGCACGTTTCACTTTGCCCATCCTACAATTAAAAAGCTGCAGCAGTGAGACAGTGGGAAGATGTTATAAAAAGACAATACCGTCGTCGATATCGGTTATCTTTTCGCCGCCGCTTACGGTTACAGCAAAGGTATTTTCTATTCCAATAACCCCCTTGCCGGGGAATACGAACTTGGGTTCGATGGCGATCGTCTGTCCGACCTGTAGCGGCACCTTGAAACCTTGCGCCAATACCGGAAATTCATCCAGCTCCAGACCGACACCATGACCGACAAACTTGGCCTGCTCACCCGGCATTCCCATGAAATGAGCGCCAAGCCCACCCTTCTCGGCAATTTCAACCGCCTGCAGAAACAGTTCTTCACAGATCGCGCCCGGCTTCAGCCCCCTTTGTAAATGAGCCTGAATCTCCAGAGACAGGTCAAAGGCGCGCTGCAATTCCGGATCAAGCGACCCGATCACGAAAATGCGGGTCATATCGGTAATATAGCCGTTAAAAACGCCGGTGTAGTCCAGAAAAACAGGTTCATTTCGGCCGATAACCTGCAGTGAAGCCCCCTGCGGTGAAGCATTCGAGAGTCCACGCCCGGTAACGGCACCATCGAAGAAACCATACGAAGCGGCCCCTGCCGAAAGAGCCAACCCTCCATACAGCTCCTGGTTGAATGCTCGCATACGCACATACCCTTCGTTACCGGAAAGACGAAGCCGTCGCTCAAACTCCGCGGCCAGATCCAGTTCACGCATTCCTGCCACCAGGAATTGCGGCACTTGCGTAAAAACAGAACAGAGACTGGTGCCGGAGTTACGGAGTTGCGTGAGTTCATACTCCGACTTGACCGAACGGACTTCGCGATTTACCGGGGAGACATCAACGAATTCGCGCCCTGGCAACATTTTTGAGTAGTAATTGAGTTGTTGAACCGGAGCAACGTCGAAGGTAAAGCCGATCTTCTGCACACTTTCTCCGAACAGTGCGGGAAATTCCTTGCTTGAGGGAAACGGCCTGATATCAGTCAACGCACTCTCGACCCTGGCACGCGACAAGCTCTTGCGCACCATCAAAACCGGCTCGCCGACGGCCGGTATCCAGAGGGTGGAGTTCTGCCGGGTCCCGGAGAAGTAGTACACATCAATCGGAAAAATAAACAGCGCGCCATCAATCCCTTTGGCCTGAAGGTGCGCCTGCATCGTGGTCACTCTCTGCATTGCCTCTGTGTGTGTCAGCATGAATTCGCCTCCGTTATATGTAGTGGCGGATTGCATCCGCCCTGGCTGTAATGGTCAATCAACAACGGGCGCATTCAATGCGCCCCTACGGCCATTCGTTAAAAAAAGCTATCTCCTGCAACTCCTTGCGCGGCCTCGGTTTTGGTTCCTGGTCCGGATAGCCGAGCGGGGTGATACCGACAACCCGCATATTCTCCGGAATATTCAGCTTTATTTTCAGCGCCGCCTCGTCAAACAGCCCCATCCAACAGGTACCAAGCCCGTGAGCATGAGCTGCCAGACAGAGGTGTTCAAAGGCAATGGCGACATCAGCCACAAAGTAGTCGATACCATGGCTTACATCCGATTCCTCCGGATTACCGCAGACAACAATCGCTACCGGAGCTTGACTAAACGCCTTCTTGCCAGGGTTGTCATCGGCAAAGACAGAAAGCAGGGCCTCTCTCTTTGCCGCATCGGTCAGGACAAAAAAACGCCAACACTGCATATTCTTCCAGGATGGCGCCAAACGGGCCGCATCAAGGATCTCCTCGATTGTTTCCCGCTCTACCGGCGTGTCCTTGTACTTGCGGATGCTGCGCCGATCACGAAACACCTGAAAAATGTCCATACATCGCTCCTACTACCTTGGAAATTTAAAACAACGTAGGTTGGGCAAAGCAGAGCGTGCCCAACAGACCCAGCGGCTAAAACATCCCCTCCCGTCAAGGGAGGGGGAGTAATTATTTTGGCCGGAGGTTCATTACCCTCCGGCCTTTGAAAGGAGCACAAATGGCAGTATGTGCTCATCCAACACCTGAAACATCAATAGATTCATCGGTTCAGTGAACGGATCTACATGTTCCTTCTATACTTCCCGCCTACCTCATACAACGCGTGGGAAATCTGCCCCAACGAAGCCACTTTCACCGTCTCCATCAGCTCGGCAAAAATGTTGCCGCCGGCAATGGCCGTTTCCTGCAGCCGCTTGAGCGCTGCCGGCGCCTTCGTCTTGTTGAGTTCCTGGAAAGCGCGCAGATTAACAATCTGCTGTTCCTTTTCCTCTTTGGTCGCCCGCGCCAGCTCGCCCGGAGTATTGAACCCTTCTTCATCGGCACGCGGATTGAGGAAGGTGTTGACCCCGACAATCGGCAGTTCGCCGTTATGTTTCTTATGCTCGTACAACATCGATTCATCCTGGATACGGGAGCGCTGATACTGGGTTTCCATGGCGCCCAGCACCCCGCCCCGCGAGTCGATTCGTTCGAATTCAGCCATGACCGCCTCTTCCACCAGGTCGGTCAGCTCCTCGATAATGAAGGAGCCTTGCAATGAATTCTCGTTCTTAGCCAGGCCGAACTCCTTGGTGATGATCATCTGGATCGCCATGGCCCGCCGCACCGACTCTTCGGTCGGAGTAGTGACCGCTTCGTCATAGGCGTTGGTATGCAGCGAGTTGCAGTTGTCGTAGATCGCCATCAGCGCCTGCAGCGTGGTGCGGATATCGTTGAAATCCATCTCCTGGGCGTGCAGCGAGCGTCCCGACGTCTGGATATGGTACTTCAGCTTCTGGCTCCGGTCGTTGGCACCGTACTTCTCCCGCATGGCAACCGCCCAGATCCGCCGTGCCACGCGGCCGATGACCGTGTATTCCGGGTCGAGACCGTTGGAGAAGAAGTAGGAGAGATTGGGGGCGAAATCGTCGATATGCATGCCGCGCGACAGGTAATATTCGACAAAAGTAAAACCGTTGGAGAGGGTAAAGGCCAGCTGGCTGATCGGGTTGGCCCCCGCCTCGGCGATGTGGTAGCCGCTGATCGACACCGAATAGTAGTTGCGCACCTTCTGCTCGATGAAGTACTGCTGCATGTCCCCCATCATCTTCAGGGCGAACTCGGTCGAGAAGATGCAGGTATTCTGCCCCTGATCCTCCTTGAGGATATCGGCCTGCACGGTGCCGCGTACCGTCTGCAGGGTGCAGGCGCGGATTTCCAGATACTCGGCTTGGGACGGCTCGCGGCCGTTTTTCTCCCGGAACTTGTCAACCTGCTGCTCGGTGGCGGCATTGAAGAAAAACGCCAGCATCATCGGCGCAGGGCCGTTGATGGTAATGGAGACGCTGGTGTTGGGAGCGCAGAGATCGAACCCGGCAAACAGCTTCTGCATGTCGTTGACGGTGCAGATGGAAACGCCGCTCTCGCCGACCTTGCCGTAGATATCGGGGGGGTAATCCGGGTCCTCGCCGTAGAGGGTCACACTGTCGAAGGCGGTGGAGAGACGTTTGGCGTCGTCATCCTTGCAGAGATAGTGGAAGCGGCGATTGGTCCGCTCCGGGGTCCCTTCGCCGGCGAACTGGCGCTTGGGATCCTCTTCGGCCCGCTTGAACGGGAAGACTCCGGCGGTGAAGGGGAAATAGCCCGGCGCGTTCTCGAACATGCACCAGCGCAGGATCTCGCCCCAATCGGCGTAATCGGGGAGACACACCTTGGGAATACGGGTGCCGGAAAGGGTCGTGGTATAGAGATCGCTCCTGATCTCCTTGTCCCTGACCTTGGTCACCAGCTGATCGCGGCGATAGGACGCCTTCAGTTCCGGCCACTCTTTCAGGATCCGCTTCGGCTCTTCGTGCAGCCGCGATTCGAAGATCGCCGTCTGCTTGTCCAGCTCCGCCCGTGTCGCAGCATCAGCCACGACTTCACGTGCGCCGCTCAGCTGAAAGAGCCGCCGCGCAACACCGACCTGTTCCTTGACCTGTTTGCGGTAGCCGCGCACGGCCTGGACTATTTCACCGAGATAATGAATGCGATCGGTCGGAATGATGTACTTCTTCAGGCTCTCCTTTTCGGTAATCGGAAGAGTCGAATGCCACTGGGACCCCTTCTTGGCATTGATGACCTCAAGCAGCTCCCGATACAGGACGTTGGTGCCAGGATCATTGAACTGGGATGCAATGGTGCCGAACACCGGCAGCGCCTCATCGGCTACGTCGAAGAGGTTGCGATTGCGCCGGTACTGCTTGCGCACGTTGCGCAGGGCATCCTCTGCCCCCTTGCGCTCAAACTTGTTGATGGCAACAACATCGGCAAAATCAAGCATATCGATCTTTTCCAGCTGGGTCGGCGCGCCGAACTCGCAGGTCATGACATACAGTGATACGTCGCAAATCCCCACAACACCGGCATTGCCCTGACCAATACCGCTGGTCTCGACAAAGACGAGGTCAAACCCGGCTGCCCGTACCACGTCAATGGCGTCCTGGATGGCAGCGGAGAGCTCCGTCTGGGAATCACGGGTGGCAAGCGAGCGCATATAGATACGGCTCGATCCGATCGAATTCATCCTGATCCGGTCGCCGAGCAGCGCTCCGCCGGTACGCTGGCGTGATGGGTCAACGGCCAGGATGGCGACGCTTTTGTCCGGAAAATCCCGGGTGAAACGGAGCACCAGTTCGTCAGTGAGGGAACTTTTTCCCGCTCCGCCGGTGCCGGTAATACCGACCACCGGTACATCCTGCGCCATCCCCCTGATGGTGCCCCGCAAGGTTCCATACCCGGAGGCGTGGTCGTGTACCGCCTGTTCAGCCAGGCTGATCAGGGTATTGACCGCCCGGATATCCTGTTGCGCCAACCGTGACGTCTCCGCGGCAATATCACGCTCAATGGTAAAATCACACTCCTGGAGCATCAGGTTGATCATCCCCTGCAACCCCATGCGGCGCCCATCTTCCGGTGAAAAGATCTTGCGGACACCATACCCTTCGATCTGAGCGATTTCATCCGGCACGATCACGCCGCCACCACCGCCATAGACCTTGATGTGTCCTTCGCCCCGCTCCCGCAGCAGATCGATAATGTACTTGAAAAATTCGACGTGCCCCCCCTGATAGCAGCTCACCGATATCCCCTGGGCGTCCTCCTGGATCGCCGCAGTAACGATTTCCTCCACCGACCGGTTATGCCCCAGATGAATGACCTCGGCGCCGGAGGCTTGCAGGATACGACGAATAACGTTAATCGTGGCATCATGTCCGTCAAACAGACTTGTTGCGGTTACGATTCGAACTTTATGGCTTGTTTTGTACGGTTCCGGCGCGGCTATGGTCATGTCTTCCTCCGACGTTATTAAGCTTCCCCCTTTATGCCCCAGAGGGTACTGACAAGGGGGGATGAGGGGGGGTTGGTTATCCTTGCAGTGAAAATTCCCAGGCGCACCAGAACTCTTCCGGGTGGGGATCGGGTGGACAGGCGATGCAGTGCGTCTTGATACGCGGGTCAATCGCTTTGGCAAATTCACTGTATTCGACAATCCCGACCGATTTACAGGGATGGTCATCCAAGCCTTTGCGCCTGCGGGCCGACTGCACCCGGCAGTCCAGCATCCGGAAGACGACACGCGAATCACTCTGTTCTATGACATCCTGCAGATTGAGCCGGGCATAAAAACGGTGTTTCAAACATTCCACCAAAGCCGGAATTCCGCCACCAGGTTTCATGCCGAGACGATCCATTATCCGCTTGGCCTCAATCACGGTAAAAAACCGCCAGGCTTCCGTATCAATGTCCACCGCCACGTCCATGCCGTAGCGTTTCTCTATCGCCTGAAACCAGACACCATCGTGGGCCAGCCAGTTTTTAGCATCATCGACGATTATTTTCACCAGTTCTTCCTTACTCAGGTCATAGAGGAGACTTACCCCCTCATCACCGGCACGTTCCGCACTTGACATACAATACTCCTTTCAAAACATGAATAGAACGTTATTTCAACTTTGCCGTTATGCGCCACAATATATTATTCCGTTTACGTTTAAGTCAAGCACTAATGACACCTGGTTCGTACATCCCGGAACCAGCGCCGGAATTACGATAAAACGGTGCTGCGAGACCTCGGCCTCGCAGCACCCGGCAATCAGTGATCACTAGCCTTGGAGATCCCCAGACCGGTAATCTGCCGCACCTCAACTTCATCGAACATCTCTTCGGCCCGCCGGTCACGGAAAAGCAGCGCGCCGAGAATTGCCGCAATCAGTCCCAGCGGCACGGAAACGATACCGGGGTTCTTGAGCGGGAAGATCGGGGCTTTCAAGCCAACCATGGAAGTTCCACCGTTATTCTTCTCGAAATCCTTGCGTGACTTCTCCAGCAACTTCTGATCCTTGTCGGCCAGCACCACACCTTCAAGCTGTTTCTTTTCCAGGGTCGAAACGATTTTTTTGGCATCGTCAGCGATTTTCTGCGGATACGTCATCACCGGGGAAATCACAACCAGAGTCAGAGCGGAAATCGTACCCACCAGCAGGGCGCAAATGACGCCGGCCGTATTGAACCGTTTCCAGAAGAGCGACAGCATGACAGCCGGGAAGTTGCCCGATGCTGCCACGGCAAACGCCAGGGCCACAAGCGCCACAACGTTCTCCTTCTCGGCTGCCAGGCCCATCACGATTGCGGCCAGACCGACGAACAGTGACGTGATGCGGGCAACTTTGACCTGGGTATGCTGATCAGCCTTGCCATCCATGACAATATTGACATACACGTCGTGGGCAATGGCTGCCGATGCGGCCAGAACAAGTCCGGATACGACCGCCAGGATCGTGGCAAACGCCACGGCGCAGATAAAGGCGAGGAACATGTCGCCACCAAGGGAACCGGCTCCGCCGCCCAGCAATTGGGCCAGCAGCAGTGTTGCCATGTTGCCACCCTTGTCAACCGAACTGATCAGCTGGGGTGATAGGTAGAGCGCGGCACCGAAGCCGATGATGTTGATCAAGAAGAAGAAGGTGCTGTTAATGAACAGCGCGATAACAATCGATTTGCGGGCTTCTTTGGCACTGGGCACGGTAAAGAAGCGCATCAGGATATGCGGCAGACCGGCGGCGCCAAGCGCCCAGGCAATGCCGAGCGAAACCTGATCGAGCGGATTCTTCAGGAACAGCCCCGGCTCCATGAAGCGCTGGCCATAGTCAAAACCGGGCTTGGGAAGGGCATCCTTGAGAACATTCATCCTGACGTGGTCCTGGATTAGCGGATTGCCGACGATGTCAGTGAAGAAGCCTACCGGATTGAAACCGGACTTGGCAATAACGAGAAACGCCAACAGGACCGTACCACTCATCAAAAGTCCGGCCTTGATGATCTGCACCCAGGTCGTAGCCTTCATACCACCGAAAACGACATACCCAACCATCAGGACACCGACGCCGATAACGGATACCCGGTAAGGGATATCCAGCAGTACCTGCATCAGTTTACCGGCGCCGACCATCTGGGCAATCAGATAGAAGAGCGATACGGTAACAGTGGAGACGGCTGCCACGGCGCGCACCGGTTTCGGCGCGGTGCGGAAGGAGAGGATATCACCAAGGGTGAATTTACCGGCATTGCGACACGGCTCGGCAATCACCAGCAGGATGGCGATAAAGGAAAACATCGGACCAACCGCATACATGAAGCCATCGATACCGTACAGCGAGATCAGTCCGGACATTCCCAGGAACGACGCCGCCGACATATAGTCACCCGCGATGGCCCAGCCATTCTGAAGGCCGGTTATGCCACCGCCCGCGGTGTAGAAGTCCGCGGCCGATTTGGTCGAGCGGGCTGCCCAGATGACAACACAAAGGGTAATGCCGATAATCGTCATGAACATGCTGATGGTAATGGCACGATTCGGCTTAACCTTGGTAGGCACACCGGATATGGGTGCCGGGTTGGCGGCAACCGGTGCCGGTGCAGCCACGGTTCCTGCCTGGACCTGAACCGGTGCGGACGACGATGCAGCGACACCGGCCTGTGGCGACGATTTGGACGGTTCTGCGGCAATCCCGACCGTGGTCAGGAGAAGTGTTAGCATCAGTGTTGATAGAATCTTGGTAAACATGTGTTCCCTCCTCCTTATTGGATTTCTCTTACGAGTTCGTCAGTCAACCGGTCAAAGTCTCTGTTGGCCACCTTCGTGTAGTACATAGCCACGAAGATCGCCACGAGGAACTGGGACAGGATAAACAGGTAGCCGAAGTTGATGACCCCGATCAGTTTGATTTTGAACAGTTCCGGGAAGTATCCGGAAAGGAGCGGCAAAGAGAAGTAATACACCGATGCCACGATCCACCAGCCAAACAAAAACACCCGTTTCTTTCTTTTCAACTCCAGATACTTCGGGTTCTGCGCAATCTCACTCCAGTTGTAACTTGTTTTCCCCATAGCCCACTCTCCCCTTTCGTAATAGTTACTGCTTCGGTAAATCATCCGGCATGATTGTTCACTGTTCAGACAACAACAGACACGGGTACGATCACACATCCATGTTTGACAAAACCAAACATACGTTTTGTCGTATACAAAATATATATGCCGTTTACGTACATGTCAACCAAAAATATAATGCTTTTATAGATTTTGTTTTGGTGCGTGTGGCGTATCGCAGAGAGGACCGGCGTCAACACCGCTTCAGCAGCAGTAAACGGCCCAATCAAGACCAGGCCGGTCTGTTTCAGGATACTGTTCTAGTATGACCGGTTGACAAACAGGCTATTCGGACATAATAACTACTGCTATTTTAAGAGATATTTGGGAGCGGGGTGTTATGAATAGCAGCGGAGAAGACAACCAGATAATCGCAATCGGCGATCTGGCAAAGAGCATCGGGGTGACAACGAGAACGCTCAGATATTGGGAAGAGGTTGGCATCATCGAATCGGAAGAGCGCACCGACGGGGCAAACAGGGGGTACTCTCCCTATTTTGTCAGGCGCATCAAATTCATCATGAAACTTAAAGAACTGGGACTTACCATCAAGGAGATGCAGGACCTGTATGTCGCGTATGGTGAAGCAAAAGAGACGAACCAGATGATTCCGAGACTCATTGCCGTTCTGGACAAGCACACCGGCATGGTGGATGATAAGGTGGCAAAACTGCATTCTCTCCGGAAAGATATCGTTGAATACCGCCAGAGAATGGCAGCCAGACACTCATCCGGCACCATGTGAAGCACCCGCCGGCAAGTGACATGCACGTAAACGGTAAGAGCAGACAACCAAAAACAGCTTGTGTTTACCAGGCACGAAAGTTACTCTTCACTGGAACGGAGCGCGGAGCGCTCTTTGAAACGCCATCATACATGACAAGGAGCGCCAGAACATGATGACAAAAGAAGAAGCGCGGGAATTTACCAACCAGTGGCTGCCGAAATGGACCGGGAACAAACCTGAAGAATTGATTGCGTTCTATGCAGACGATGCATTCTTCCTGGATCCCGGGCGCCCCCTGGGCATCAGTGGAAGGGACGAGCTGTTTGCCTATTTCACCAAGGTGCTCAGCCACAACCCGACCTGGGTCTGGACGCAGGTTGAGCCGATTCCGATTGAGGGCGGCTTTATGAACAAACTGAAGGCTCGCATACCGGTCGGAGAAAAGATCGTGGAGTGCGTCGGTCTCTGTTTTCTGCAGTTTAACGATGCGGGGAAAATCAAGCGGAATGAAATATATTTTGACCGGACCGAGTTGATCAGGGAGATCAACAAGTACCGCCAGTCGTTTGCACATTAAAAAACTTGTCCACGAAAGACACGAAAAACATGAACAGCACCAAAAGCTATGATGTGAAGGGTGATCGCCTGAATGTTAGCTACGATTAGCACGCCCCTCAGATTTTTATCCTACAAAAAACAGTTAATCGCGCAAAGACGCAAAGTTCGCCAAGAAAAACAAAACGTTAGAAAATGTCTCGGCATCACCACTTGGGTGAGGCCTTTATAGATGTACAATATTGACTTTCTTTGCGCCGTTGCGTGAGTGAATTGCCGATTTTAGGTTTATAGATTTTTTCGTGATTTTCGTGATTTTCGTGATTTTCGTGATTTTCGTGATTTTCGTGTCTTTCGTGGACGGACGTTGTTTCAGTATTATTTTTTCGCACCCCAAAACTTTTCCAACACGGCTTCCGCCACTCCAAAATCCTCCAGCTCCAGTTCCAGATCCGGTGTCCAGGGACGATGCCTGTAGTACATCTTGTCGTAGTATCCTTCTACCAGACCACGGGCAATCCCCTCCACGTCCCACCCTTCCAGACTGCTTTTCAACTCGGTATAACGGGGTCCGCCCAGTTTTTTCCTGATTCGCTCGAGAGCCTCCAGCATCTCTCCCCGGTATTCGGGAAGGGCATACTCTGCGGTAAGCCTCTCAATACGGGTTTCGATTGATGCGTGGCACCAGACTTTGCAGCTCTCCGCCATTTTCTGATAGAGACGTCCCGGCAGGGAGTATTTCCCGATGCGCTGGCTCTCCCCCTCCAGCACGATCGGCTTGCCTTTCGGGATACGCCGGAAAGCGTCCCACAGGTTTGTTTCAAAATGCTTCTGGGTGAAATCCTGTTCCAGTCCGAGGGCGCCAAAGGCAGAACCCCGGTGGCGGGCAATGCCTTCAAGGTCGATAGTTGCCCATTTCAGAGGGTCCATACCATTGATGAACGTGGTCTTGCCGGTGCCGGTCATCCCATGCATGACGATGAGCGGAACAGGGAAATCACACCGTTCAAAACAATCGATCACCTGGGCGCGAAACGCCTTATAGCCGCCGGCAAGCTGCGAGGCCGGGGTGCCGCAGGTTTCGACCAGCATGGCGACGGAATGGCTGCGCAGTCCCCCGCGCCAGCAGTAGACGACAATCGGCTTGCCGGCCGCTACGGTGATGATCCGGTCCACCATGTCGTAAAAGCGGGAACAGGTCAGCTCCAGTCCCCTGCGACGCGCCTCGACCGGTCCGACCTGCTTGTGGATCGTCCCCACTTCCACCCGCTCTTCATTGGTGAGCAGCGGAACATTGTGTGCTCCGGGTATGTGATCGTCCTCGAACTCCAGCGGAGTCCGCACATCGATCAGGCAGTGGCTGTCTATCAGTTCAGGGGTAAACCGTATTTTTTCAGGCATCAGGGTTCTCTTGTTTTTCTCCGGGGTTACCCCCCGGGCATCATACTCGGTTATTCGCAATCGGCAAAAATCGTCCGGTCGATAGTGCTCAGACAGTAACCACTCTGTCGGCTTCCTTCATACCGGTGACTATTTCAAGCATGTTGGTGACCTGGCCGACCTGCAGCGTATCAAGGAGGTGGAAGAACGCCAGGCAGGCACCGCACGCCGTGATCTGGACGCCACCCTGCTCAAGCTCCTGCAGGAGCGGCACTGCCTCGGAACCTTCCGCGGTGAAGCTGACGCCACTGTTGACGAAGGCGACCCGCCACAGTTCCGGTCCCATCTCTTTCAGCGTTTTGATGAAATTGAACATCAGCATGTCCCCCAGGCCGTCATCGCCATGCCCCATATGGGCACTTGTGACCAGGACCATGATCTTCTTCATTCCTTCTGCCCTTATCTTTGCGGCAGGTGCCGGAGGAGTCGCATCGGGAGCATTCGCCCCCTCCCCTCGCATGCCGAGCACGCGAAAATCATCCCCATGCGTTTCAGAGCTGACCTGATAGTTCTGGTGCTCAAGGAACCGGCTGACATTCTGCCGGGCCGCCTCGTTATCGACTAGAACAGTTATTGAATCGGGCGCCTCATTTTCGAGAGCATCCCTGACGCTTAGCACCGGTGCAGGACAGTTCATACCTCGGCAATCGAGTTCGTTTTTCATAAAATCCCTTTCGTGAGGCAGTCGCTCCGAAAAAGTCGCAGCACTCCTCTATCTTACTGATTCAAATCTATTTCAAGCTTCATGATTACTTCGTGATTACTCACGATTTACAGTCATAATCCAGGTAATCACGAGGTAATCATGAAGCAAAAGTTCCGTTTGGTCTCTGTTTGTCCTGCTTCAGTTTGATGCCTTTACTCCACAACAATCCGGTCAACCGGCCCCGCCACCACTTCACCGACAATAGCGGCGCAGTCGATCCCCCTGGCTTTCAGGGCATCCACAAGCCGTTCCGCCTCACCTGCCGCAACCGCAATCAGCAATCCGCCCGATGTCTGCGGGTCAAAGAGCAGATCCTGCATCCGCTGCGGAACATCCGGGCCGAAATCGACAAACGAACCACGAAAGCTTCTGTTGTTATAGGCGCCGGCCGGGATCAGCCCCATCGCGGCCCACTCCAGCGCCTCCGGGTAGACCGGCACGGCAGTTGCCGTGATGCGCACCGAGTATCCCGAATCAACCACCATCTCGGCCAGATGTCCCAGGAAGCCGAAGCCGGTGATGTCGGTACAGGCATGTACCGGAAAATCCTCCATGACAAGAGCAGCATCCCGGTTCAGGGTCGCCATGGCCTGAGTGACCCTGGCAGTCACGTCCGGGTCGGCAAGCCCCCCCTTGATGGCGGTAGTGATAATCCCGGTGCCGACCGGTTTGGTCAGAATCAGACGGTCGCCGCACCGCAGGTTCCTTTTGGTCAGGATGCGGTCAGGATGAATGAAGCCGGTCACCGACAGGCCGTACTTCAGTTCGCTGTCCTCCACCGTGTGCCCGCCGACCAGCACAACCCCGGCCTCGCGCATCTTGTCCAACCCGCCTTCAATGACAGAACGCAGGACCGAGATATCCAGGCTTTTGCCCGGGAACGCCACGATATTCATCGCGGTCTTCGGGGTGCCTCCCATGGCATAGATATCGCTCAGGGCGTTGGCGGCGGCGATCTGTCCGAAGCTGAACGGGTCATCGACCATCGGCGGAAAGAAATCGACCGTCTGCACCAGCGCAAGTTCGTCGGATACCCGGTAAACCCCGGCATCATCGGCACGGTCGAGACCGACCAGCAGATTCGGGTCCACCGGCAGGTCAAGCCCGCACAACGCCCGGTCCAGGTCGCCGGGGGAAAGTTTGGCGGCGCACCCGGCCCCTTTGACGGTCGCAGTGAGTCGTATTGGTTCATTGGTCATAAAAACGCTCCGTATTCGTTCTGCATACAACCTTATATTCTTAACAGAATTTGTCTGCTACATCCATACTATTCAGCTTCAATCGAGGAAACCTCACTGCGCCGGATGGTGGCGACGGGTGCTGAATTGCATGGTCTTTTTGTCTCGACAAGGAATATAATTTAAGAAAGAAGTCATGACAGATCAGACGAAAGCGCACTTTGAAAAGGAGGTACATATACCATGGCAACAACCATTTTGATGCTTATAGTCGCTTTGTTCGCATTTACCAGCCTACCGTGGTTTGAACAGATAAGACGTTACAACATCCATCATACGGACTTGATGGCAGGAGATGAATGAACAAGGCCAGATTAACCCGGCATCTGCCGGCCAGGAAGCTGATAAATGCCCCTGAATTTCAGGGGCATTTATTTTTGCATACGCTGACATTTCCACCATACCAGCCTATTGCCTCTCTCCGGAAAAGAAGGTACTCTTGACC
>Ga0172380_10001779_pt1 | contig 36433 bp, 39 predicted proteins | sample Leawe162metaG_FD_119747 | JGI IMG/M metagenome (GOLD analysis project Ga0172380, IMG submission 119747) | Leachate microbial communities from a municipal landfill in Southern Ontario, Canada - Leachate well 162 metaG | ecosystem: Engineered > Solid waste > Landfill > Unclassified | place...
AGACTGCTCGTCGAGCCCGCGCTGTTGTAGCGCAGCTTCACGAAGCCGGATTCGTCGTTCGGGTACACCGACGGCGCATCGACATACGACAGGCCGCTGTAGTTCAGGCGCCAGCGGCCCGTGCCATTGATCGCCACCGCGGTGTAGTTGGGCCGCGGAATCCGGACCGTCACATCCGGGTTGAACGCCACCTGCCCGCTGGCGTAGTTCACCGTGCCGATGCTGATGCCGCCCAGCACCACCGCGCCGGCGCCGTTGTCCCGCGCGATCTGGATCGGATCTCGCCAGATGGACACGGCCACGCCCATCTCCAGCAGCTGCTGGATCGTGTAGGCCCCGAGCACGGCCTCGTCGGTCAGCGTGTTCCACTCGACTTCGAGTGAACCCGGCTCGATGGCGCCGAGCGTCGCGGCCACCGGCACCTGGCCGGAGCCGTTGCGTGAGGGGTGCGCGAAGCTGTCCTCCTGCTTCGGGCCCACCACGTAGCTGACCGTGAGCAGGGTTCCCACCGCCGGCAGCACGTTGGGCGCGAACTCCACGCGGCTGCCTGCGATGTTCACCCGGCCGGTCGCTGCGCCCGACAAGTCGCCGGCCGCATTGGCCGTTGCCGTCTTGGTGCCGTCGTACTCCCAGGACACCGACAAGGTGCCCGGCTGCACCGCCTTGTCGGCCGGCGCGCTCAGCACCAGGGTCTGCGACGCCTTGAGCGTCGTCGACGGTTGCTGCGTCTCCTGCGTCGGGACGTTCCAGGTCAGGATGAGCGACGACCCGACGTCGGGCAGTGCGCCCAGGGTCACCACGAAGGCGCCGGTGTTGCGGTTGACCGTGCCAGCGCCGTAGCTGGTGTCGAGGCCCTTGAGCGACCCGTTGCCACCGTCGGACAACACGTACCAGCGCCCCTGCGCCATGTAGCTGATCGACAGCGTTCCAGGCTGCGGCACTGGCAACACCGTGCCGACGTAGGACTGGCTTCGCGACTCCGGCGTGATCGGAATCTCGGAGCTTTGCGGCGCGCGCAGGATGCGGGCGGCCGGCGTGTAGGTGACGGCCTTGGAACTCGACATCGAGCCCGAGTTCAGGGCCAGGATGCCGTTGGCGTAGTCGATGGTGCCGATGGTCCCGCTCGCCGTCTTGAGCAGACCCGCGTCGTCGAAGATGGTGATGCCGGCGGTCTGGATGCTCAACGTTCCGGGCAAGCAGCCGCCCGGCAGGTTGAACGCCACACTCGGCGTCCAGGCGTGGCTTGCCGTGTAGCTCACCGCCACGGCGCCCGGTACCGGCAGACCAGCCGCCGCGTAGGGAGGCACGAAGGAGATCGGCGTCTCGGTCTGCGCGCTCGGCACCAGCTGGGTGTAAATCGACGAGCCCTTGATGGTGAAGTCGCCGACGGACGCTGCCTGGGTCAGCGGTACCACGCCGACATAGGTGCCGGCATCGGCCACCACGGTGTCGCGCACGCGTGTAGCGCTGCTGATGCGCGTGAACGTGCGGCTCGCAGGCGAGCCGGTGAAGTCGTACCGCAGCGCGTCGCTGATGCTGACCGTGACGACGCTGGCCTTGTAGTCCTGGTCGTTGTTGTAGGTGAAGGTCCGCTCGACGGCCGACACGGACGTCGCCCGCACGTACTGCTCCTTCTGCGTGGGCAGCCCCTCGTTCTCGATCAGGACCAGCGTCTGACCGACGTTGGGCACGGTGTCGGTCGTGCGCTGGAACAGCTGGATCACACGCTGGCCGGCGATGTGGTTCTCGAACAGATAGCCAGCCCACTCCGGCCCCTTGTTGAGGTAGGCCTCGATGCGAACCTGCGCCTGCTCCCGCGTGTCGAACGTCCTGGCCGTGCTGAACAGCGTCACGCTGACGCGCGGGTCCTGGGGCGGATCGGCGACGATCACGTTGGCGCCGAAGTAGGTGTCGGTGTCGCTCGTCTGCACCGAGACGAAGGACTTGCGCAGGTTCACCCGGCCGCCCGCACGATCCAGTTCGGAGATGTCGGGAAAGATGGCGTTGGAGACACCATCGGCGATGGTGATTCCGGTGGGCGCACCGCCGCCTTCCGGCACGTCCGCCATGACGGCGGACTTCAGCAGCTTCACGTCGCCGGATTGGATCGGCATGTCAGAGCTCCAGGAATCTCAGGGTCAGTCGGTAGAAGTCGGCGTCGGACCTAGCCGGGAACCCGGCGACGGGCTCGGCCTCGACCGCCATCTCGGCGTGGCGGAAAGCCACCGCGAACACTCGGCTGTCGGCCAGCGTCAGTTCGAAGCGGCCGCTGCTCGCCCCCAGCGGTACTGCTGCCCACTCGTGGAGCACGTCAACCGTGGCCTTGGTCACCCAGGCCATGTCGATGGCACCCGCCAAAGTGATCGGCCGACCGGCTTGGCGCACGGCGGACTGCACCAGCAGAGCGCCGGTCATGAGGTAGGACATCGAGGCCACGGCCGGCGTCCAGGCGTGCTCGTCGGTCCACAACAAGTCGTCGGGCAATGGCAGAGCCACCCCGGTGGCGAGGTTCTTCAGTTGCATGAGGGGAAACTCAGACCGCCCGGGCTCGGGCGACTTCCAGTAGTTGCAGCAGGCGCGACTCGTCGCGTCCGTCTACGGTGGCTGTGACCTTGCGGTCACCTGCCACCAACTCCACCCGGACGGTCCGGGACGGCGCACCGTCGGCCGCCAGCACGGGGCGCACCGGCGCCGCACCCGAAGGCCGAACGAGGCCGCCCGTGGCAAAGCCTTGAACGCGCTGCGCGAGTGCCCTGGCCGGCACGGACAGGTTGTTGACCGCCTCAAAGAAGCCCGCACCGTAGCGCGCCACGGCGTCCTTGTTCACCACGTACTCGCCCGGCGTGAGCATGGCCGGCACGCTGTCGGACTTCGCCATGCCGCCGCGCCGGTAGAACTCACCCTGGTTCTGCTCCATGTAGTCGATCAGGTCGCGCTCCAGGTCTTTGCCCCAGAGCAGCGGCTGCGCCATGGCTTGTCGCCAGTTCTGCTTGATGCGCTCCAGGGTTTGGCGCTCGTTCCCGGTGAGCGTCTTGCGGCCGATGAACCCATCGAGCGCGCGCCGGTCATCGCGCGCCATCGTGCCCCAGTACTCCATCGTCTTGCGACGCATGTCCAGGCTGACCGAGGCACCGTGGTTCCACTGCAGCCAGCCGGTGTACTGGTCCATGCCCTGAAGACCGAGCTCGATCATCTTCAGCGCCTCGACCGCCTCGCGATTCTTCTTCGGCGGGCTGGGCTGTTCGCCGCCAGCCGGTGAGCGGCCGCCACCGAACACCCGCACCGGGCCGCCGACGGCGAAGCGCGCCACCCCGCTGGCCAGGCGCGCCAGTGTGCCGCTGCCGTACTTCTGCACCGCCGCCTTGCGGATCACGAAGGCGCCAGCCTGCAACGTCCGCGGCACCGTGTCGTGGTGGCCCGAGCCGGGGACAGAGCCGCCGCTCATGCGCGGGAACGCGGGTGACACCGCCCCACCATTTGCAAACTGGCGCACGCCTCGTCCGACCAGTCCACCGGTGGCGTTCGTTTCGACCTTGCGCACGTAAATCGTGTGCGTGCTCGAAGTGTTCACGCCGTTGAGGCTCAGGATCTCGGATCGGGCGGCATCGGCGTTCGAGTTGACCTGGTGGCGCGACTCGGTTTGGATGCGGTCCAGCGCCAGGATCTGGCGTTCGACGTTGCCGATAGCCGCCTGCGCCTTCTCGGTGGCCACCTTCAGTTCGAACTGCGAGTTCTGGTCGGCGTATACCTTGAGCTTGTCTAGCGCCTCCTTGGCTTTCGAGACGTCGGCGTCGACAGGCAGCGTCTTACCTTCCTTGAGCAGCTGCTCGTACTCCTTGAGCTTCTTCTCCGCCTCCTGCAGATCGGCCTGGATCGCCAGCAGGTACTGCTTCTCGGCGATGGCCTTGTCGAGATCGGCAATCGCTTGGTCGAAGCGCGATGTGTCCGCGTCCAGCGTGACCTTGAGACCCGCGGCGAGCTTGGCGGTGATCTGGTCGATCTGGTTGGAGGTCTCGGTCAGCGTGCGCTGGATCTCATCGCGCGCCGAGAGCGCTGCCTGGGCCGCCCGCTGGTGCGCCTTGGCCTCGGCGTCCAGGGTCTGGTTCAGGATCTCCTCGGACTCCCGGATGCGCTGGATCGCCTGGTTGACGCCATCCTTGCCCTGCGCGATCTGGGCGTCTGCCTCCTTCGTCCGCTGGGCGAGTTCGGCTCGCAGCGCATCGGCCTGCCGCATCAGCGCCTCGGCCTGCGCGTACTCCTGCTTGCGGTAGGCCTCACGCGATTGCGCCTCGAGCTGCGTGACCTGGGAGACGGCCTGCTCCGAGGCCTTGCGCGCATCCTCGCCACGCTTGGCCTCGCTGGTCTGGGCGCTGGCCACCTGAGACGCGAGGTCCATTGCCTTCTGCGCCAGTTGCCGGGCCTGCTCGAACTCACCGTTGGCCAGCGCCGTGCGCGCCTTCTCCTGGTACTCGGCGACCTGGCGCTTGCGGTCCTCGGTGGCCTCGAACTCGGTCATGCCCTGACGGCGGATGTCGCGGATGCGCTCCTCCGTCGTCATCGAGAGCTGGCGCTTCTCCTCCTCGATGCGCTTGATCTCGGCGAGATGCCGGTTGGCCTCGGCGTTGAGAGCGTCGATGTGCTGCCGGTACTCGGCCAGCGCCTGGGTCATCGTCTGGCGCTTGGTCGCCAGGATCTCGTTCTCGACGCGCTGGACGTTGGCGCGACGCTCCTCGTCGGTCTGCCTCTGCCGGCGCGCGGCCTCGATGCGGGCCCGCGACTCGTCGTCGATCAGCTTGAGGGTGTCGGTCGTTGCCTGCCGCCGCAGCGTGGTCTGCTGGGTCAGCGCATCGGCAAGCAGCTGCGTCGCCTTGGAGATTAGCGCCGCTTCGGACTGCTTCGATGTCTCCAGCGCTGACTGCTCCTGCTGATAGCGCGCCTTGACCGCCTCGATCTGCCGCAGCAGGTTGGCCTCGACGATGGAGGTCAGGCCCTTGTACGCCTCGGCCATCTTGGCGGTGGCGTCGTTGACGGTCTGATTGGCCTTGCCGACCGCCTGCTCGACCTCGCCGAGCCGGGTCTTCAGGCGCTCCAGCGCCGTGTGGACCGCCTCGATGCCCCGGCCGACCGCTTCCTGCGTGCCCTGGCGCACAGCCTCCAGCCGCTTGGCGATCTCCTCGGCGGTGGTCGCGGCGGTGTTCATCGCGCCCTTGGCCGCTTCCGCCCCGCGAGAGGCGTCGGCGTACATCTGCGCGAAGATCTGGTTCATCTCCGCGAGCCGCGCCTCGTGACGCTTCGTCGCTTCGGCAATCGTGTCCGAGGTGAAGACGGCGGCGAAGACCTCCCAGCGGTAGCGCAGCTGCTCGATGCCCTTGACCAGCATCTCCACCATGAAAATGCCGGCCTTGCGGACTATCTCGAACTTCTCGGACAGCCAGGTGCCGATCTCCCAGCCGACCAGGAAGGCGCCGAGGACCGCAAAGGCGGTCTTGAGCAGGCCGACGCTGGCCACTGCCGCCGAAACCGACAGGTTCGCGGTTGCCCACGCGGCCGACGTGGCGGTGGCCGCCGTAAGCGCTGCTGCACCGGCGGTCTGCCAGGCGGTGATCAGGGCCGGGATCAGGCGGTAGATCAGCACCGCCAGCCCGACCTCGGCGATGCGTTTCAGCCACTGCATCACCGTGTCGAGGTTGTCGGCCAGTAAGGTCAGCGCCTCGGCCAGCTTCTTGGTGAAGCCGGTGGACTCGTCGACCTTGCTGACCCACTGAGCGAAGGCGTTGCGCAGGCGCTCGAAGCTCTGGCTGACGGTCTGCGGCAACTGCGCGTACTCGGCGGCCAGCTTGTCCTTCTGGCTCATCAGCGCGTTGACCACCACGTCGGCGGTCAGGCGGCCTTCCTCGGCGAGCTTGCGCAGCCGACCGATCGGCACGTTCAGGCCATCGGCCAGGGCTTGCGCGAGCCGCGGGCTGTTCTCGACGACGGAGTTGAATTCCTCGCCGCGCAGCACGCCCGAGGCCAGCGCCTGACCAAACTGCAGCAGCGACGACTGTGCTTCGGTGGCGGATGCGCCCGAGAGGCGCAGCGCCTGCGAGATGCTCTCGGTGATCGACAGCGCGTCCTGCTGTTCGCCGCCCAGCATCCGCACGGCCTGCTGCAGCTTGCCGTATAGCGTGGCCGTCTCCTGGATCGGCACGCCGATGCGCTGCGCGATGGCGAACAGTTCCCTCTGCGCGGTGACGTACTCGCGCTGCCCCGCCGTGGCCAGCTTCAGGCGCGCGGACATCATGTTCCACGCGTCGGCGATCTGCACGATCTCCTGGACCTTGCCGCTGGCCCAGTTGATGGTCAGGAAAGCCAGCAGTTGCGTCTTGGCGCGATTGACCTGCTCGCCGAAGGCGGACATGCCCGCGCGCACTTCGGCGATACCCGAGGCCGCCTTGGCGCCGCTGGTCTTAGCCGTGTTGGACAGCTCGCCGAGGCTGCGCTCGGCCGACGTGATGGCGCGTTTGAGCCCCTCGTCGGCACCTTCGAGGGCAACGAGGATGGAGATTCGCTTGGCCATGGGTCAGTCGACGGTGCTGATCTCGCGCTCGACGGCGGCGGACAGGCGCGGAATCCGCCCGGCGACCAGACGCTCGACGTTCAGGCGCTTCTTGAGCACCACCTTGGGCACGAGCACAGCGATCGGAACGTCGGCGCCGCGCTTGAGGCGCTTGACGCCCTCGGCCTTGCGGTAGCGGCGCTTAAAGCCCGACAGCGGCTGGTCGTGCTCCTTGATGTTCTCGGCCATCAGGACGATGTTCCCCTTGGCGTTCTTGATGAAATAGGCGTTCCCACCGCGCATGAGTTCGGCCACTTGCGCCTTGAAGCGCTTGCGCCCGACCCGTCCGTGCAAGGGGATCAACATCCGCCCGCCGATCTGTCCACCGCTCTCGTGCATGCCTGACCACGGAATCCGCGAGCCGACGTAGAGCGCCGGCAGCCGGTTCGGGTCCTTGGCCAGCACCTTCGCGGTGAAGCCCTTGAGGAAGGACTTCCTGACCACTGACATCTGGCCGGCCACGTGGCCACGCAGGTCGTCCTTGATTTCGGTGGCCTCGGTGCGGATGGCACGCTCCACCGCCTTCTGCACCTTGGCCCGGAACTCGCCGCCCCAGCGGCGCAGCTGCGCGTTGCCGGCGACGCTATCGATGCGGATCGAGATGCGCATGGTCAGTCAGGCGGTCGAGGGTCTTGTCGAGTTGACGTGCGTCGCCGCGCGTGCCGATGGCGAGCAGTGACAACAGCCGAGCATCGCGCGCGGCGTCCGACCGCGTCGTAGCCGCCATGAAGCCGCGCAACTGCGCCAGCGTGTAGCCGAGGATGTCGGGCAAGCGGTGGCCGTGCTCGATCAGGTGCTGGATGGCGTCGAACCACCCTTCGTTGCCGGCACCTTCAGGCCCGCCGCGAGCACCCCGTCGAGCCTCGGCATCACCGTCCGGGTAAAAAAATCGGCGTTGACCTCGATCACCTTGGCCGCCAGCAGGATTGCCTCGTCAGCGGCCAGCTCGTCGACCCAGGCCCGGGGCTTGCCAACCGCGATGGCGATGGCCGACAACAGGTCATCGCCGCGCTCGCCGAAGAGGGCCAGCCAGTCGATCTCGGTAGACGAGATCTGCTGCATGACCGGCGAGATGGCGCGCAGGAAGCCGGGCATCTGCCCGACCTTCAGCGGCTTGATCACCAGTGGCTCGCCGTCGATGACGAGTTCGATCCCTTGCGGGACGAGGGTGTCCAGATCGTTCATGGTTTACCCACGCTTCAGAGCTGGACGATGCGGCCGAACTGGCCGAGCACCGCGTCGAAGGGCTTGGTGCTGTCGGCCAGCAGCGAGCCTTCCAACTCGAACTTGTTGTACTCGTCGGAGATGAAGGAGATCTCCTTGAGCGGGTCGAAGGCCACGCGGTAGAGCTCAACCAGCACCTTGGCGTTGCCCTGGGCTGTGTTGACGCCTTCGAGCCGCAGGTATCGCTCGGGCAGCGCCTGCGTGAAGATGCCGATCTCGGTGGCCACGCCGTAGCCGTAGCTCGCCTTGAACGGCGCCGTGAAGCCGGTGGTATCCAGAAACTGGAGGGCACCGAAGTCCAGGTCGGCGGTGTAGTGGGTGCCGGCCGTCAGCGTGGCCGGCGTGCCAGCGGAATCGACGACCACCAGCGAGGACACCTTGGGGTGAGCGAAGAAGTAGCGGTCGCCCACCGTCGGCGTGGCGCCGCCGATGGGTTCGTCCGTCACGGTGCCCGGCGTGCCGACCACGTGCGTGCCGTACAGCGCGAGCGCGAGGTTCTCCTTGGTGAACTCCTCGATGGTGAGGTTCACGGTGGCCGACTTCTGCTTGACCATGCGGTGGTCGAGCGAGCGCTGACCGGTCTGGCTTTCGTAGTGCTCCAGGACATCGGTCTTGAGGGACAGCTTCAGCTCGGCGACGTTGCCGGGCGAGCGCACTTCGATGGGAAGGCCGGCGATGTCGCGCTTGCCGAGGAAGACGCGGCCTTGGAAACTGGCGTAGGTGCTCATGGCTTGGGTTCCTTGCGTTGGGACCGGGGAAGGTCGGGTTTGGGATCAGCGGGTTCGGGTTCAGTCTTCGGCGGCACGGCATCCGGCGCGGCGACGCCGTGGGCGATCAGCCAGTCGGCCGTAGTCGCTTCGACGTCGATCCGGTCGCCGGCCTGCAGGGCCTTGCCCGCGTGGGTGTGCGGGCGTCTCAAGACAAGTCGGGTCATGGGTTCATCCTGGTGAGGAGATGTCGCGCGCCAGCGTCCGGTAGGTGATCGCGTAGCGCGCCGGGATCGAAGCGGCCACCGCGTCGGCGTCCTCGACCTCCCACTCGCACTCCTGCTCGCGGATGCCGAGAGCCAGGCCACCGAGATTCAGATCGGCCATCAACGCCGCGTGCGCGGCGGTGAGCAACTCGTCTGCCTCGGTCTCAGGCGCGATGGGTGGGATGGCCCGGGCCAGGGCGACGATGCGAACGGTCAGTTCCCGCGTGACGCGGTCGTTGGCTCGTTCGGTGATCGCCTCGCCTTCAGGGAACACCACCAGCGCCGGGCATTGCTCCCGGCTGATGGCCACCGTGGGCGAGCGATGGACGGTGGCGCCCAGCCCTTCGGCCGTGGGGCGAACAGCCGCCATCACCGCCAGCAGGATCTGCTCGCGGATCGAGGTCATCGCCACCGCCTATAGCCGAGTGAGATCGGCGCGACGCTCGGTCCCGTCGCCGATGGCGCGCACGTCACGCACCTGGTAGGTCTGGCCTGCGATCACGACGGTGTGTCCTGCCTCCAGGTCGGGAAGTAGCGATAGCGGATAGGTGATCGTGTAGGCCGCCGACCGAACGAGCCCTTCAAGCAGGTTCTCGTCGACACACAGGAAGCCGACCGACACCGATCGGCCGGCCACTTCGGCACTCACCAGCAGACCTGCATTCGCCGCCGCCTCGTAGAGGCGTTCGACGAAGCCCATCAGGTCATCACCAGCTTGACCAGCAGCGCCGGGCGGTGGCACAGCGGCAGCGGGTTGGCCTGCGTGTGCAGATCGGTGCCACGGTCGAACTTGCGCGGCTCCTGCTTGGCGTACAGCGGCAGAGCCACCGTGTTGGCCGTCTCGTTGAAGTCGGCCGGCGCGTAGTAGGTGGCGAAGGTATCCATCGTGCCGAGCGGCAGGATGTGCCCCTCGTCGGCTTCGACGAAGCGCCGCACCGTGCTTCCCGGTGCGGCTGCACGACCCCGGTGCTCCTCGAAGGTGATGCCGGCGAACGTGAATCCCGCGCGCATGTCAGTGCGCAGGGCCTGGCCGTCCTGCCAGCGGTCGTAGGCCGCCTTGACCTCGTCGTGCCCGGTCAGCGCATCGAAGAAGTCCTCCCCGACGAAGGCATGCAAGCCCATCATCCGTTCGCCCTGGAGCTTGTCGTCGACGTAGCGGGCGATGTCCAGGCAGGTCTTCTTCACGTCGAAGCCGCTCGCCGGATCGGAGATGTTGAACGTGAAGGTCTTGGGCGTGATCTCGAACTCGTTGTAGAGGTCGTAGATGACGCTGCCGTCGGCGTCGAGGATCTGGCCCTTGAGCGCACCGAAACGCAGGTGCTCCAGCGTGATCGCGTGCTTGTTGCGCATCGTCTGCAGGTGCTGGGCCATCACACCCGCCACGGTCTGCAGCTCCGTTTCCGAACCGAAGGCTCGGATGCCCTGGACCTCCTCGGGCAGGATCACGTCGTCGTGCGGGATGTGGGGGATGGTGAAGGAGCGCACCTTGCGCTTGCCACGCACGCCCACGGTGCCTGGCGAGCCGGGCGGCAGCGTCGGCAGCAGCGTGAGCACGCCGTTCTGCTCCTCGACGACGACCGAGCGGAAGCGCTGCGGCTTGTCGACGAACAGGCCCATCGCGCCGAGGCGGTCGTAGTTGTTGGGCAGGAAGTTGATGGCGGTGGTCAGCGCCGACATCGAGAAGGCGGGGTTTTCGAAGATGTTCTGCATGGTCAGACTCCCTGGCGAACGAGGACGCCCAGCGACTTGAGTTGGGCAACGGCGGCCTGCTGCTCGCCGGTGGTGATGCCGGTCGGCCACTGCAGGGCGTGGTCGGAGACGATGGCGTGGCGGGCCACGATCAGGCCGTCGGTGCGCTCGGCGAGCGCGGCGTCGCAGGCCTGCATCAGCACGCCGGCGGCGAGCTGGGTGCCGTCGGTGGCGGACGGGTCAATCTGCTTGACCTTGCCGGTGGCGGTGACCATGCCGACGACCGCGCCGAGCGGCAGGTTTTGCCCGGAGGCCACAGTCACGCGGTCGCGCGAGTACAGGTTGGGTGCTTCGTACTTGAGCAGGTCGCCCAAGTTCATCGATTCGGTGAAAACGGTCGGCATGTCAGATCTCCTTCTTCAGGGCAGCGGACTTCGCGGCCAGTTGCTTGGCCGCGTCGACCAGTGGGTTGCCCGCTGCGACCGCGGCCGCCGTGGCGGCGGTGTCGGGTCCGATGCGGGTGACGATTTCGGGCGACGCGTCGGCCTGGGCCGCCAGGAGCTGGCTGCGCACCTTGGCCGGCGAGGCCTGGGCTTCCAGGAAGCCGGCGATGAGGTCGGTGCGACCGGCCAGCGTGCAGGTCTGGGCGATCTCGACGGCGTCAGCCACGCTCAGCGTGGAGGTGGGCGACGGTTGAGGAACAGGGCCAGCGCGATCAGCAGCAGGCCGATCAGCAGGAGCGGGGTCGGATCGATCATTCATGTAGGACTCCATCTGGAGGTTGCGGAAATGGCCCGAGTGGCTCGCCGCCAGATTCGGGAGTGGGGAAACGGATTCGAGGAGCTGGGCCAGTGCGACGTCGAACGTGCCGATGGCGTCGGCCAGACCGATGGCGACGGCCGCTTGGCCGAAGAACAGGCCGGCTTCGGTGTCGCGCACCGCGCTCGGCTCGATGCCCCGGTGCCGGGCTACCGTCTCGACGAACAGCCCGTAGACACGGTTCACCTCCGCCTTGAGGAAGGCGTGGGCTTCATCCGAAATCGGCTCGTGGGGGTTCAGGTCGTTCTTGCGGTCGCCCGCGAACACGGCCGTGTAGCGGACACCGTCCTGCGCGTCCTTCTCGGACTGGTCGACGTGCATCGCGATCACGCCGATGGAGCCGACGCCACCGGTGCGCGAGACGAACACCTTGGTGGCCGCCGAAGCCAGTGCGTAGGCCGCGGAGAAGGCCATGTCATTCGCCACGGCCCACACCGGCTTAATCTGCGCCGCCGCTCGGATGCGGTCGGCGAGATCGAACACGCCTCCCGACTCGCCGCCGGGCGAGTCCACGTCGAGCAGGATGGCCGCCACCTCCGGGCTGGCCAGCGCCGCATCGATCTGCTCACCGATGGCCGCGTAGCTGGTCAGGCCCGAGGCCGCCTCGAGGCCGATGGTTCGGCGCACCAGGGTGCCGTGAATGGGGACGACCGCCACCTTCGCGTTCGCGCGGCTGGGGCTACGCTCCGGTGGCGTGTAGCCGGCAGGTGCGGCGAGGTCAGTCAAGCCGACGCGGGGACCAAGGACGGCCAGGATCACGTCGAGCTTTGGGCGATGGATCAGCAGCGGCGCGCCGAAGAGGCGTGCCGCCACATGGGGCAACAGAGTCATGGGGGCGTCCTTCAGGTCGGCGTCGCAGTGACGTCGCTGGCGCTTCGGTTCGGCTCGGCACTGCCGCCGTCCTTGGAGGTTCGGCGCGGGTCGGAGTCGAAGATCAGGCCGAGGTCGTCGGCGCGGCGGTTGTCGGCGGCGATCTCGCGGTCGACGTCCTCGGCGTCGTAGCCAAAGGCAGAGATCGCCTCGGATCGACTCATGAGGCCCGCTCGGATGGCGAGCAGCATGGCCTTGAACTCCTTCTCGGGGTCGACCCACTGCCAGCCCTGCGGAATCCACTTGGCCTGCAAGTACTGCCGTCGCCTGGAGGCGCCGCCTCGGGTGAATCCAGGGGCATCGAGGGCGCCAGCCAGCACCGCCTGCTTCATCCACGCCGCCCATACGGGTCGGCACATCTGGTGCACCAGGACGCCGTGTTGGACCATCTCGCAGCGGCGGCGGAACTCCAGCATCCCGGCGCGGATGGACGAGTAATTGACACCCGTGAGGTCGCCGGTCAGCTGCTCATAGGTGACGCCGATGGCCGAGGCGACGGCGCGGAACTGGGTGCGCAGGAACTCGGAGTAGGAGCCACCGACGTCGGCCGGATCGGAGAACTTGATGTCCTCCCCGGGCTCCAGGATCTGCAGCGTGCCGGGCTCCAGACCGGCCAACGAGACGCCCTCGCCGTCAGCGGCGCCTTCGCCCATCAGGTTGTCCTCGGGGCTCTGACGGGTCACGAAGCCGGCGAACATCGCAGCGGTCTTCTTGCGCACCAGCTCGGCGTCGTCGTACTGGTCCAGCTCGTTGAGCTTGACCAGGGCCCGGGACAGCCACGGCTCGCCGCGGATCTGGCCAGGTCGCAGCACCCGGTAGAGGTGGATGATTTCGGCGGCCGGGATGCGGACCGTGTCCAGCCCGCCTTGGCCCGACATCGGGGCCAGCCGACCGTCCTCCGGGTGCGAGCGGTACAGGTGGTAGGCCGCACGTCGACCCATCGCGTCGAACTCGATGCCGGCGCGCACCACGTTGCCCGAGGGCAGTTCGGTGTTCAGGCTGATCGGCAGGTGCTCAGGCTCCAGCAGTTGGAGCTGCAGCGGCACCGACAGCCCGTCCTCCGGCCGGCGTGGACGCAGCCGAATCAGGCACTCGCCTCCTTCGAGCATCGCGCGGCATGCCAGCGCTTGCAGGCCGTAGAAGTCGGTCTGGCCGGCAGCGTCCGCCTCTTCGGTCCAGTCGCGCCAGAGGGCCTGGACGTCGGCCTTGAAGCGTTCGTCGGTCGACAGGCTCTGCGGCTTGATGCCGGTGCCGACGGCGTTGGCGACGAAGGCTTCGATCCCGGCCTGCGCCCAGGCATTGCGCCGCACCAGGTCGCGGCTCTTGATGCGCAGCTCGGTGCTGGTGGCCAGCATCGCGGCCACCGCGCCCGGGTTGCCCGGCATCCAGGCGAGCGAGCGCCTTCCTCGGCCGGCGGCCTCGTGGACTGGTTGCTGGCCGAACAGGCTACGGAGCTTGGCGATCCAGGTCATCAGAAGCCCTTCGCCGTCGTGACCCGGATCTGGCGCTTGCGACTCGCACCGGCGGTGCGCGCAAGCTCGGATTCCACGGTGCGGATCGCCGCCTGAAGTTCCTCGACCGAGCGGTACTCGACGGTCTTGTCGGCGAAGCTCACGCGGCGTTCGCCGGTGGCCAGCGCACGCTTGAGCGCGTCGAGTTGGGTGATGGTGTAGGTCACGAAGATCCTCAGCGGGTCAGCCAGCGGCTCTTGATCACGCGCCGGCCGGAATTGCGGTTGCCAGAAACAGCGAGGCCACCGCTGTGGGTGGCCTCGTCTGCATCGAAGGGTTGAATCGGTGGCGGCTCATCTGGTGGCTGCTCCATCCCGAGTTGTCGTTCGAATTCGCGCCAGTGGCGTTCCTCGAAGCGGTCCAGCCCGGCCGCGCTCGCGGCGGCCCGGGCGTACACGTAGCAATCCAGCGCCTCGTTGCGCTCGCGCATCTTTTGCCACTCGCGGATCGGGAAGCCGTTGCGGTCGCGGCGCGTGATCAGTTGTTCGGCGCAGAGCTGCTGGATGAACTCGCCATCGATCTTTGGCAGGTGGACGAAGCCGGCCGGATACGTCGCGGTCACGCCGTCCTCGTCGACGTCCGCGCTCTTGCGCAGGTTGTTGTAGAACTCGAGCTTGGCGATGCCCACTGCCACGCTGTAGACCTTGATACCTCGGCGCAGCTTCTTGCCGGCCTGAGAGACATCGACCGCAGTCGGTGTGCCGATCAGTGCCGCGCCGCGTGGAACGCCCTTGACCGGCATCACGCGCGGGTCGCGGCAAGCACGCACGAAGGCATAGGCCTCCTGCGTCGCAAAGCCAGTGTCCAGTGCGAAGCGCGCCAGCGGCATGGCCGATCCCGATGCGTGGGTCCAGTTCTCCGCGATCAACTCCGCCAGCCGCTTCCACACCGCGTCGCGGGCGGTGTCCCCCATCAGCACGCGGTGCTCCACCAACCAGGACGCCTTGCCGCGCCCGAAGGCCCAGATCGACGCCTCGATGCGGTCCTTCTGCACGTCGGCGCCGCCGACCAGCAGCAGCCCACCCTCCGGGACCCTGCCCAGCGGGTAGTCCTCTCGGCGCTCGACCAGCCGCTGCCAATCCGGGGCTTCGCCTTCCTCGACCCAGGTCTCGCCGAGCTCGGTGTTCTTGAAGGTCTTGATCGCCGCTGCCGAACCGGACTCCTTGCTCACGGCGCTTTCCCAGGCGGTGGCGATGTCCCGCCAGCTGCGCCACCCGACCGGGCTGTACAGCGAGGACAGATGGAAGCCCGCCGTCTTGATGCCGTTCTCCGGCACCAGCGCGCGCCACTCGCCGTGTTCGAGCATCCACGTCTTGTGGTGCTCGGCAATCGAGGCGTCGCAGGACTCGCAGATGTACGCCGCCGAGTCGGGCTGCCCACGCTCCCAGCGCAGTTGCTCGAAGCGCAGCCACTGTCGGTGCGAGCAGTGCGGACACGGCACGAAGTACCTCCGCTGGTCGCTCGCGTCGTACTCGCGCTCGATGGCGCTCGCGCCCGAGATCGTCGGCGTCGAGACGATGAAGATCTTGCGGCGCGCGAAAGTTCGCGTGCGCGCCTCGGCCAGCGAGATCGCGTCGCCTTCGCCCTCGACGTCCAGGGGGTAGCCGTCCACCTCGTCGAGGAACAGGTAGCGAACCGGCATCGAGCGCAACCCCACCGCGCTGTTGGCGCCGGTCATCACCAGCACGCCGCCCCGGAACTCCTTGGCCAGGATCGTGTTGCCCGAGTCGCGGCTGCGCGCCGGTGCGATCAGTTCGGCCAGGGCGGCTGACTCCTCGATCAGCGGATCGATCCGCTGCTTGGAGTTGCGCTTGGCCATCTCCACCGTCGGCCAGACCGCCATCATCGGCCCGGGCGCGTGGTGGATCACGTAGCCGATCCAGTTCGATCCCATCTCGGTCGCGCCGAGCTGCGCAGCCTTCATGAACACCACGCGCTCTACCGGCGAGGTCGGCGACAGGCAATCCATGATGGCCTTCAGGTACGGCGTGCGGCTGGTCCGCCAGCGTCCCGGCTCGGCCGATGCCTTGCTGGACAACATCCGATGCCGGTCCGACCACTCGGACACCGTCAGCAAGGGATCGGGTGTCAGTCCCTCGCGCCAGGCGCGCTCGATCTCGGCCGCGCCCTCGTAGTCGACGTCCAGCATCAGTCGACCCGGGGCCGCAATTCGCCCAGTTCCTGCAGGTGCTCGCGCACGGACGCCTCCAGCGCGATGTGCATCGCGTGGGGATCGACGTCGAGCCGCGCGGCCATCTGCGCCGAGATGCGGGCCGGCCAGTTCAACCAGGCGTCGCGCTCAGAGCGGGCGAGTTTGAACACATGCGCGATGGCCTGGTTCCGGTCGACCAGCTCGCCCTTCAGGCGCGCGAGCCGCACCTTGTTCGTTTGTGCCTTGACCACCTCGTTCACGGTGCGCGCCTGCAACAGCGATGCGCCACCTGTGGGCAATCCGGCAGGTGCGTCAGACGCCGACTCCGGCACAGCGGCCTTGACAGCCTTTGCGCGGGTCCCTGACTTGGGGGCCTCGGAGTTGCGAGCCCACTCGCGATCTGCCCTGTCGACGTCGATGGTGCCGTCTGCCTCCGGCGTGATGCGGCCGGTGCGGATGGCCTTGTGCACGGCCGTGTCGGTCACGCCCCGGTGGCGGGCGTACGCCCGAATCGAGATTCCCATTGCCCTCTTCGATCAGTTCATCGTCAGCCCTTCGCCAACACGAGCAGATAGCGCTTGGCTTCCATCTGGAACAGCGCGTTCATCACGTCACGCAAACAACCCGCTCACAGGACGCCCGATGAACACCTCCACCCCCGACACCCTCGCCACCAAGCTGGCCGAAGCTGCGCTGACGGTCCTCGTGCGCAGCTGCCGCAACGAGGTGGCCGCCGCCAGCCGCGACGACCTGGATGCCGCCTGCGCGGCGATGCGCGCCAAGGCCCGGCCGGTCATCGACCAGTTGCTCGACGACGCGCGTGCCGCTCCTTGGGTCGGCGAGATGGCCTTCCACGCCGCCGCCTTGGAACTCGCGCAAGCCGGCATCGCGGTGCTGCGCAGGACCTGACTCGCAACGCGAAGCCAAGCAGAAGGCGCTTGGCTTCACCGCCGAACCGCGCGTTCATCACGTCACCCGATCAACCCCTGCGAAGGAGCAGACCATGACCACCATCACCCTGACCCCCGCCCAACACGCGATCCTGGCCTACGCCTTGGAGCACACCGACGGCAAGATCGTTTGGTTCCCCGACAACATCAAAGGCGGCGCCCGCAAGAAAGTGCTCGACGGGCTTTTCAACCGCGCGCTGGTCACGACCGACGGCGCCGACTGGTTCGTCGCTGCCGAGGGTTACGACGCGATGGGGCGCCGGCGCCCCGCGCCCGCCACGCCCGCGGCCGCACCCCTTGAAGCGGACCCGGAAATCGAGGCCGCAGTGACCGCCGCCGAGGCGACCTGGAAGCAGGAGCGTCCGACGGCGAAGCCTCGGACCCGCGAGAACAGCAAGCAGGCCGACGTGATCCGGATGCTGAAGCGCCCCGAGGGCGCGACGGTCCGCCAGATCTGCGAGGCCACCGGCTGGCAGGCGCACACGGTGCGCGGCACCTTCGCCGGCGCCTTCAAGAAGAAGCTCGGTCTGAGCATCGTCTCCGAGAAGGCCCAGGGCGCCGAACGGATCTACCGGATCGCCTGAGCAGAAAGATCGAGAAGGAGGCCAAGAAGAGCTTGGCTTCCTGATCGAACAGCGCGTTCATAGAGCCAACGCACGATCCACAGAACGGAGCCCACGATGACCAGCCAGCAGATCATCCCCGCCACCCAGAACGACGCCTGGGGCTTCTGGGGCACGATGAACGAGCAGGCCGAGGCCGCCTGGCCCCTGGTGATGACCGCAATCTCGGATGCCACCGGCGAGCCTCTCGAATCGGTGCGGATCTTCCTCGACAGCCGCCACGGCCGCCACTTCGCGGACGATGTCCAGAACGGTCTCTACCGGGGCCAGAACCTGGCGGATGCGATCCACGCTGCCACTCGGCAATGGATGGGCTGGACGATCGGCCGCCAGACCAGCAAGCAGTACGGCATCCCGCGCGGCCTGCCTTACCTGACAGGCTTCGTGATTCACTGCGCCATCGCCGACGAGTCGCTGGCCGCCTGATCGAACGCCAGACCATCCGACTCGCGGGTGGCCCGCTGGCCGGTCCAGTCCTGCCAGCGGCGCACGATCACATCGACGTACTTCGGATCGAGTTCGATCAGGCGCGCCCACCGGCCTGACTTCTCGGCGGCGATCAATGTGGTGCCGGAACCACCGAACGGGTCCAGGACCACGCTGCCCGGGCGGCTCGAATTGCGAATCGCGCGCTCGACCAGTTCGACCGGCTTCATGGTCGGGTGCAGGTCGTTCTTCTGCGGCTTCTTGATGGCCCACACGTCGCCCTGGTCGCGGTCGCCGCACCAGTGACGCTGTGCCCCCTCGGGCCATCCGTACAGGATCGGTTCGTACTGGCGCTGGTAGTCGGCGCGACCCAGGGTGAAGGTGTTCTTCGCCCAGATGATGAAGGTCGACCAGTGACCGCCCGCGGCACGGAATGCCGCCTGCAGCGCGTCGAGCTCGCTGGAGGACATCGCCACGTAGATCGCGCCCCGGCAGTGGCCGATGGTCGGCGTCAGCGCGGCCAGCAGGAAGTCGTAGAAACCGTCGCCGAGGTTGTCGTTCAAGATCGCGCGGTCCTTGCCGCGCATCTTGTCCTTCGCGCTGTTGGCGTAGTTGACGTTGTAGGGCGGGTCGGTGAAGACCATGTCCGCCCCGTCGCCTTGCATCAGCCGGTCATAGCTCTCGGCGACGGTCGAGTCGCCGCACAGCAACCGGTGCTGGCCCATGATCCAGACGTCGCCTGCGCGCGAGACCGGGGTTTCGGAAACCTCGGGCACCGCATCGTCGTCGGTTTGACCTTCGGCGTCGGGCTCATCTCCGGCCATCAGTTCGGCCAGCGCATCGGCGTCGAAGCCGGTGATCGCGAGGTCGAAGTTCTCGTCGGCCAGCGCCGCCAGTTCGACCCGCAGCATCGCGTCATCCCAGCCCGCGTTCTCGGCGATGCGGTTGTCGGCGATCACCAGGGCCCGGCGCTGCGTCGGACTCAGGTGGTCGAGGACCACGACCGGGACCACCTCGAGGCCGAGCTTCTGCGCCGCTGCTAAACGCCCGTGCCCGGCGACGATCACCCCGTCGCTTCCGGCGAGGATGGGGTTCGTGAAGCCGAACTCGGCAATCGACGCCGCGATCTGGGCGACCTGAGCGTCTGAGTGCGTCCGCGCGTTGCGTGCATACGGCAGCAACTTGGTGGTCGGCCACTGCTCGATCTTGTCGGCCAGCCAGGAAGCCGTCATGCCGCAACTTCCTCAGGCGCCAGCCGCTGGGCCGCCACCTCGTCGAAGGACTGGCCGGTCGCGAGCAGTGTCACCGGCGCCTCCGGATGGTTCTGCCGGAAGCGGCGCACGGCGACGTCCACGTACTCGGGCGCGATCTCGACGGTGCGGCAGATTCGACCGGTGCGCTCGGCGGCCAGCATCGTCGTGCCGCTGCCGCCGAAGGGCTCGAACACGATGTCGGCTGCGTCGGTGTAGGCCTCGATGACGAACTCGGGCAGCGCCACCGGGAATACAGCCGGGTGGTCGATCCCCTGGCCGATCTTGCCCTTGTGCCGCATCACGCGGATCACCGAGTCGGGGATGCGCGTGTCCTGCGTAGCCTGGCCGGCGTGCGTCCAGCCGCCGACCTCGCCATCCTTGCTGCGCATGGCGGTCGAAGACCCATCGGCGCGCAGGTGCGACTCCTGCCCCGCGTGCTTGCAGGGCACGGTCTTGTTCGGCTTGCGGCTCGCTCGGTTGAAGTGGAAAACGAATTCGAAGCTCGGGGCGAAGCGGCCAGCCCAGTCGCCCGGCATGCCCGGCCCCTGGTCCCACACGTACCAGGCGAAGCGCCGCCACCCATGCGTGCGCATCCAAGCGAGCCAGCCGTCCCAGTACGGCACGACTTCGTTGTCGCGGTGGATCAAGCCGAGGTTGACCAGCACCTGGCCACTTGCGGCCATCGGCAGGCTGGCGAACACGCCGCGCATCAGACCGTCCCAATCGGCGATGCCGCCACTGGTGTAGTCGCGCTGGTTCCCATAGGGCGGCGAGGTGAAGCACAGCGCGGCCATATCACCTTGCATCAGCGTGGCGACCACCTGTGCGTCGGTGGCATCGCCGCAGATCAGACGGTGCTTGCCCAGCACCCAGATGTCACCGGTGCGGGAGACCGGGACGGCCGGTGTGTCGGGCACATCGTCGGCCGCATCCTCCGTATCCGCTTCTGACTCAGCGTCAGCCGCTTCGGGCGCGAGCAGCGCCTCGACCTCGGCCTCGTCGAATCCGGTCAGCGCCAGGTCGTAGCCCGCCTCGGACAGCTCAGCCAGCTCCAACGCCAGCAGTTCCTCGTCCCAGCCAGCTTCGAGCGCCAGGCGGTTGTCGGAGATGACGTAGGCGCGCTTCTGCGCCGGCGTCAGATGGCCCAGCTCGATCACCGGCACCTCGTCGAGGCCGAGCTTGCGGGCGGCAGCGAGCCGTCCATGCCCGGCGATGACGCCGTTGTCGCCGTCGACCAGAACCGGGTTGATCCAACCGTACTCGACGATGCTGGCGGCGATCTTGGCCACCTGCGCGTCGGAGTGGGTCCGTGGGTTGCGCGCGTAGGGAATCAGCGTCTCGACCTTTCGGTAGTCGACGTTGAGCATGTTCAGGATCGGGACCTCGAATGAAAACGGCCCGGACAGGCAAGGAGCCAACCTGTCGCGGGCCGAAGAAATAGAAACGCCTCCGCAAGGGAGGCGTCGGGCCAGTGATGCGATCACTGGTGGGGCTGGATGAGCCGGGGTGCAAACCTGCAAACCCTGCAAACCTGGGTTTGCAGTCGGACGCTAGGCGAATGCCGCGCTCGCGCCCCCCGCATGGCATCTTCGGAAGGAAGGACCCCTTTTGCCTGGGCCGCTGCCGTCCGAGGTCAGCTCTGTCCAGAAGATAGCCGAAATGCTACGGCCAACCGCCCGGTTTTGTTGCGCAGGCAAAAGCCGCATCTCGCCGCTCACGCCCGCTGGTTGCACACCACGCCATCGCAATTCCGCCAAAACACTACGGCCTCAACCCGAGGCAGTTCAGCCGGTCCGTGACGGTCTGCAGCGCCTTCTGCCAGCGCCGCCACGCAGTCGTGCGGTCGCAGGCGAAGCGGATCGTGATGTCGCGCCATCCGTAGCGCTTGGCGCGCATCCACACGAGATGGCGCTGCTCGACCTCCAGCCACTGCACCCAGCGCATCGTCTCCAACATCCGGTCCACGGCCTCGGGGCTTGGTGGGAAGGGGCGATAGACCTTCTCATCGGCCGCGAAAGCCTCCCACTCTTTGCGAACGAACGCAGGCCACGTGTTGAAGTAGCCCTGCACGCGCACAGGGGGCAGGCGTCGTCCGGTGGTCGCGGCCTCCTCGAAGCGTGCTGCCACATCCTCCATCGCCCAGGTGGTGTGACGGTCAGCCATGACGCAGGCCCCCCTTGCCGTAGAGGCGTTCGCCGATGCGACGAACGAACTCCCGCTCAACGAAGTCCAGCCGCTCGTCGGACTCGTTGACCACGAGGACGTGCTGGTCACGCCAGCCACGCTGCTTCAAAGCCTCGATGTCGACCGGTTCAGGCTGCAGGCGACCCAGAGGGCAACGGTAGGCGGGTGTGGGAATCTTCATCTCATACCTCCTGCGTCTGAATAGCCCAGTGCAGCAGGGCCAGTGCGTCCGCCTCGTTGTCATCGGCCGGGGCATGGCCACGCTGGCGGACCGACGCGATCATGTCGTCCTTGCAGGCATTGCCTTTGCCGGTTGCGTGCTTCTTGATCGTGCCGACCGGAACGCCCTGGTACGGGATGTTGCGGTGCTCGCACCAGGCGGTCAGGTGCCCCATGAAGCCGCCGTAGGCATGCGCGGCATCGACGCCCGCATGGCGACGCACTTCCTCGAAGAACACCGCATTGATGTGGCCGCTCGCGGACAGCAGTTCAGCGAGCCAACGCTTGAATCGAAGGAAGCGCATCCCACCGCCCTCGAAGCGCTGCGGCTTGAAGTGCTCGGTGCCGCTGGTGATCGTGCCGTCCAGATGCAGCAGCGCCCATCCGGTGTGTGTGCCCAGGTCCAGGGCCAGGATCGTCGTGTTCATCATTCGCTCCGTTGTCGGGGCGAGTGACGGATGCGACAGGTTCCACGGTTATCTCCCTATCGTGCGTGTACGCGCACGCGTGAGGGGTTAATCACCAGACCTGTCAGATCCGTCACTCGGCCGCATGTCAGTCGTCTCGATAGGGGTAGCCGCCGCGATAGGCGTCGCTCGGCGGTCGCGGCCGCAGGCTGATGCCGGCCAGCGCGCGTGCGCCACCGGTCAGGCGGCACTTCTCGAACTTGCGGGTGGCCATCAGCTCGGAGAACCGCTTGACCGAGCCCACGTATTCGCCAGCGCGCTCGGCCCACTCGCGCCAGTCGGCGAACAGCTCGGACACGCCTTCGCGGTGGGTCTTGGCCAGCAGGCACCGTTCTTCGATCCACTGGCCGAGGGCGTCCTCCGCCTCGAAGTACTCCTCGGTGGCCGAGACCACACAGGCGGGCGGCTTGAGGCCGTCACGCTGCCAGGCCAAGCAGCCATCGACCGCCCAGGCCAGGATGCCGTCGCGCTCGGCCAGCAGCCGCTCGGTGAGTTGTCCATCGCGCCGCTCTGGCGGCACGGTGACCGTGAACGGGATGAGGTGCAGGCGCCGCTTCATCGCCTCGTCGACGTTGCGGATCGACGGCTTGTGGTTGCCCGCGATCACCAACTTGAACTGCGGCACGTACTCGAAGAAGTCCTGGCGCATGAAGCGCGCCGACACCTTGTCGCCGCCGGTGATGGCCTTGACCTTGGACTCGTTCCAGCGCCGCCCCTGCTCGGTCTCGATGGAGGCAACGAAGCGCGCGCCGCGCAGTCCCGCCAGATCGGTCGGGTGACGGTCGCCGCGGGCCTCCATGAAGGTGTCCATCGGCGCGCTCGTGGCGTAGTCGCCGAGGATGGCGGCCAGCGTGTTCACGAACACCGACTTGCCGTTGGCGCCGGTACCGTAGAGGAAGAACAGCGCGTGCGCGCTTGTCGCCCCAGTCAGGCAGTAGCCCACCATGCGCTGCAGGTAGTTCAGCAGATCGGCGTCGCCGCCTGTGACGTCGGCGAGGAAGGACAGCCAGCGCGGGCACGCGCCTGCGGGTGTGGCGGTCGCCAGCTTGGTCATCCGGTCGGTGCGGTCGTGCGGACGCAGTCGGCCCGTCCTGAGATCCACCACGCCGCCTGGCGCGTTCAGCGCGAAGAGGTCAGCGTCCCACTCGTCCGAGTTCGCCGCGTGCCGGCGATCAGAGCGGGCGAGCCGATCCACGCCACCGACCGTGCTGCTGGCCAGCAACTTCGCCGCCAGCCGGTGCGAGTCGACCTTGACCGCCGCCTCGCGGCAGATCGAGCGGATCAGGTGGTGGACGAGCAGGGTCTCGTCGGACTGCCAGTGCGTTCCCGTCCACACCAGCCACTTGCCCCAGGCCGCGCAGTAGCGCCAGTCGTCGGCATAGCGCACGGTGAAGGACAGGGCCAGCGCGTCGTCGGTCGCCCACACTGTGGCTTCCTGCGAGCACACGGCGCTGGACGGCTTGATGCACATGCGCGGGCCCGAGCCGAGGAAGGCGTCGACGTCGAAGCCTTCGGCCAACGCGTCGGCCGCGTCCCAGCCATCAGGCTTGTCATCGGGCGGCAGCAGCAGGTCGCATGACGTGGCACCCGCGGCGAGCACGGCTTGAGCGGCCGCCATTGCGTAGTCCCAGCCCGGCTTGTCGCGGTCGGGCCAGATCAGCACGGACTTGCCCGCCAGCGGCGACCAGTCGGTCTTGTCCACCGGCGCGTTGGCGCCGTGCATGGCGGTGGTGGCCACGACGCCGATGGCAATCAGTGCCTGCGCGCACTTCTCGCCTTCGACCAGGACGGCGTGACGTGCGGCGGCCAGCCCGGGCTGGTTGTACAGGGGGCGCGGCTCTGGCGGCGCCATCTTGCGCCGCTTGGCGTCCCACGGCCGGAACTCCTTCTTCTGGCCTGGCGGGTCGTAGCGGTAGACGACGGCGATCAGGGTGCCGGCAGCGTCGAAGTAGTCCCACTTCGCTGTGGCCGGTCCGAGCTCGTCGACAGGTGCCTCCTTCTTGTTCATGCGCGCCGGCAGTGCAGGCACGTGCCCGGCCAGGTCCGCTGCGTGCTTCAGCACGCGCGGGAAGTCGGTCTGCACGTTCGCGCCCAGAACGATGGCGATCAGGTCAAAGATGTCTCCCCCATCGCCGGTCGCGCGGTCCGTCCACAGCCCGGCCTTGTCGCCTTCGAGTACGACTTCGAGGCTGTCGCCCGGACTGCCGAGCGCATCGCCGATCAGGAACTTGCCGCGGCGCTTCTTGCCCGCAGGGAACATGGCAAACAGCACCGACTCCAGGCGCGCGAGCAGGTCGGCACGCACAGCATCGCGTTCTGCGGTCGCCGTCGCCTCGTGACGCGGCTCGATCTCATTGAAGTCCAGCATCGGCTCCCTCTCCGGTGGCCTCGACGCTCACCTGCGTCTGCTGGGCGTTGATCCAGTCCGCGAGCTCGTTCAACTTGAAGCGCACGAGCTTTCCGACCAGGTAGTGGGGCAGGCCCAGCCGGTGACGTACCTTGGGTTGGGTGAGCCAGTGCATGGGCAGGTTCAGGCACAGCGCCGCTTCGCGCGCGTTGACCAGGCGCTCGCCAAGCACCTGGGCCAGTGGTGAATTGCTCATGGCGTGTTCCTCCAGCACCGGTCCTGCCACTGGCACATCCGGCACTCGAAGTGGGTGGAATCGTTGAAGCCGCGCGGCAGCAGTTCGCCGGCGTCGGTGGCCGAGATCACCCTGACGGCGCGGTCCGACATGCGCTGAGCCAGCGCTGCATCGAAGGGCACGAGCTCGGTGTAGATCTCCATCGTGTCGGCGTTGATCGCCGTGAAGATCGCCGGGTGCTCGTGCAGCTCGAGGTAGGCCTGATAGACCGCAACCTGGGCCGCATAGATCGGCTTGGCCACGGCGAGACGGTTCTTCTCCAGCTCGCGCCAGGACTTCGAGCCCAGACACTTGTTCTCCCACAGGGCTGGGTAGCCGCAGCCATGCCCGAGATCCGGGCCGGCGACGACCACGCCATCCACATGCCCCTGGAGCTGCCCGTCGACAGCGGAGAACCCGAACTGCTCGCCGCTCGCTTTGCGTGTGCGCAGGTCGAACCCCGCGTCGCGCAGCCAGGCCACCATGCAGTCCTCCATGATGTGGCCGCGCTCGAAGATGCGCAGCAGGCGGCCTTGCGTCTCACGACCCGGGTCGACCGGCGCCCTCGCGAACTCGTACTGCAGCGCGCGCTCACACGACGCGCCCAGACGCGATCCACCCAGGTACGGACGCGGCGATTGATGGGCCCGAGCCCGTTGCATGGCGGCGTCCAGCAGCGCCGTGACCTGGCCCGAGATGCTGGCCGTGGAGTTGAAGTCGATCATGACTTCCCTCCTTCACGGTCGAGCCAGGGCAGGTCGTCCTCCATGTCGGCGAAGGGGCTCGCCATAGGGTCGGCTGTCGGCGCCATGCCCCGCAAAGGCGGGAATTTGGTCGTCTCATGGTGCTCGACCATCGCCTCCGTGTAGCAGGTGACGATGGCGTCGATCACCTGCATCGCCTCGGCCTCGGCGTAGTCGCCCAAGGGCTTGGTGAACCCGATCTCGCCTGCCGCCTCGCCAAAAGCCTTGAGGCACTTCTTCATCGCGGCCAGTTCGGCATCAGACGGATCGATCATGGCGACCCCCTTGATGTCGGTGCGCCCTTCCCGGACGCGCAGCCAGTTGCCGTACAGCGCATGGAACGCTTCCTGGCAACGGCGCGAGCAGAACACCCAGTCGATGGGGTAGCGCCGGGGATCGCCGACACCGTGTCGGTTGTCGGTGTGGCCGAATCCCCGGGCCTGACGTTTGCAGACCCAGCATTTCACGCGCCCCCCTTACTGAGCCCAGGCCGGCTTGCCGGGGACAGCGGGACGTGCCGCCTGCGGAGCCGGCGCGGCCACACGCGGCTGCGGTGCGGCGACCGCGGCGCTCGGGGTGGCACCGGCGGCCTGCAGGTAGTCGGTCTGGTCAGGCTCGACGGCCATCTTCACGACGTTGCGCAGGTCGCCGCGACCGTCCTTCTCGACGTCGATGCGCGCGACGAACTCCAGGCCGTCGAGTTCATGGAAGCCCTGGATACGGCGAGCAGCGGCGGCCTGCGGCGAGTTGTCCTGCGGACGGACGTTGCGTGCGCTGTTGAGCGCCGCGCGGAGGAAGGTTCGCCCCATGTTTCCCCAGGCCGGGCCCTTCGGGCTGTGCAGGCCGACGTTGGACCAGAGCTTGCGGCGTGCGAATTCGCCCTCCAGCACCACGAACTCGCAGGCCAGGTAGACCGAGCCGGTGTCGAAGCTCTGCGTGGCGTAACCGCCGGTCCAGCCCTGGGCCACGTCGTCGTGGCCACCGGGCTTGATCGTCATGCGCACCCTAGCGACCGTGCCCTTGGGGATCAGGTCGAAGTGCTGCTGCTGTTCGGCGTCGTTGAAATCGTTCCATGCGGACATGGCTTACTCCTTGGATGTCTGAGGTTGGGTGGCGGCGGCGCACTTCTGGATCAGCGCGCGCAGGTCAGGCGGCTCCAGCAGGTCGAGCTGGCCGGAGCGGTCCTTGGCCGGGTAGCCGTAGGGATTCAGGGTGTGGGTGACGAAGGCGCGGTACGGACTGCCGTCCTCGGCCTTGATCTCTGCCAGCGTCACGACCTCGTCGACGATGCCGGGCAGCTCGGCGGCGGTCTTGGCGCCTTCGATCTGCGGCACGAACACCTTGCGGTTGAAGTCGTCGATACGCTCGTCGAGGATGGCCACGAACACCACGTGCTTGCCGCGGGCGTGCTGCAGATGCATCAGCGCGCCCAGCATCTCGGTGCCCAGCAAGCCATAGGCGCCGCGCGTGTCGGGCTTGCCGGTACGCTCGGAGATCGCCTGCGGCTGGACCTTCGACCAGATCAGCGCCAGCCGCGCGAGCACGGTGATGCTGTCGACGAAGTAGCAGTCGTACTTGGCCAGCTGCGCGGGGTCGCCGTAGCGCTCGCACACGTGCCGGTAGTGCGCATCCGAGAACGGCGCTTCGGGCGGCAAGGCTGGGTTGGGGCCGGCCAGGAACACCACCAGATCCCGGAACTCGGGCCAGGTGGTCGGGCGCACGCAGTCGCCGCGCCAGTCCTTGACCGCGAGGTCGCCGGCCTCCAGGTCCACGAACAGCGTCGAGGCCTCGGGCAGGGTCTTGAGCTGGGTGGTTTTGCCGATGCCGCTCTTGCCAAGCAGCACCAGCTTGACGCCCTTCTTCTCGCGCAGCCGCTGGTCGGCGGTGATGATCGGGAGCGCCATCACGCCACCTCCTTCAGCTGCTCGGCAACGGCAGGGTTCCAGAGGATCTGGTAGCCGCTGTGGCCGTTGCGGGAGAACGGCATGGCCTCGGCCCACTGCTCACCGGCCTCGGACAGTTCCCACTCGTCGCGCTCGTTGCGGAACTGCAGACCGTGATCAGCCAGGAGCCGATTGGTGGCCTTGGCCGACAGGCCAAGCGACTTGCCGAGTTGCGTGGCATTGAGCGCACAGATCGGTGCGTTGGCCGCCGGCAGTGCCCGGCGCAATGTCTCGATGACCAGGCCGGTGTTCTCGTGGATGCAGGTGAGCGTCGCCGCCATCGCAATGGCGGCCTTGACGCCCGGCACCCTGGCGACGGCATCGCCGATCAGCAGGATCGACGAGACGCGGTCCTGGGTCGGCGCGGAAAGCACCGGCTGCACGCCAGCCACCGCGAAGGCGCCGGTCTTGCGGATCGCGGGCAGCACTTCGCCGGTCACCCAACGCTTGAAACGCTTGGCCGCGTCCTTCGTGCTGCCCAGGATGAGGGCGTAGAGCCCGGACTCGTTGACATGGTTGGCGCGCTGCGGGCGGCCGAGTGCATCGGTGATCTCCAGTTTCTGGAGGTCATCGGCATCCACGTGGGACTTCAGCGCCTGGGACGGGTTGCCCAGCTCCAGCGCCTCGCAGACGTCGCTGGCGTTGAACCACGGCTGGCCGCTGTCGTCGACCTGCACGCGCACGGCGTGGGTCTCGAACTGAAAGGGGATGATCGCGGACATGGTCACGCCTCCTCGGTGAAGGTCAACCGGAACGACGGCTTGCCGGGCTTGACGGTGCGGGCGCCCTCGAACTGCGAGCGCAACGCGGTGGGCCAGTTGTTGAAGCGCGACTCGGGCACGCTGAACTCGACGTCGAGGTAGTCCTCGACCCGTTCGCCGGAGGCGGCGATGCGCTGGGCGATGGCGGCCAGCTGCGGCTGATCCCAGGACACGCGCTTGGGCTGGTCGGCCGTGACGCGCAGCAGGCCTTCGCTGAAGTGGACGGTGCCGAAGTCCTTGCCCGAATCGGCGCGGGCTGCGCGCTCCAGTTCGCCGAAGCGGCGGACCAGCGCGGTGTCCAGCTTGGCCCTGGCCTGCTTGGTCCAGTCCTGCAGCTGCTCCAGGTTGTGCTGCACCTCGGCCAGTTGGTCGGGAGGCAGCGCCTCCAGTTGCGCCACCGACATCTCGGTGAGCTGGGCGGGGTAGATGGTGAGATCGCTCATCGTTTCCCCCTTCAGCGCACGGCGCGCTCGGACGTCGAGTCGTGCAGGGCGTAGTGCTCGAAGTCGACGACGGCGTCGAGCGGATAGCTGACGCGCTTCGACAACTTCAGGTAGCGGGGCCCGCGACCTTCACTGCGCCAGCGCTGCAGGGTTTTGGGGCTGACGCCCCAGCGCTGCGCGAGCTCGATCTCCGTCAGTACGCGACGGTCACTGGGGGACAGGCTGTTGATCGCCTGGTGGGGCGACCGGGGAATGGTGCTTGCCGTTGTCGGCATGGAAGCCTCCTATGACGCTGTTGAGGAACAGGTGTCATTGCAGGCTTCGGGTGGCGAACTTAGGAGGGACGCAATGGCGCACCACGCTGGAACTTCTGGTTCGCCAATCGGTGCGACGCGGGAAACGAAGACGGCGAGCGCTGGGCTCGCCGTCGTGGTGGGTGTCCGCCGATCTCAGGCGGCGTTGGTGTCGAACCCGAGCGCCTTGCGCTGCTCGGACCAGTCGCGCGGAAGCAGTTCGTGGCGGCCGCGCAGCACCTGCAAGTTCAGGTGCCGGGGCTGTCGACCATCGAGGATGGCCTCGATGATGTCGGGCGCCAGCATGGTGAGCCGCAGCACCTCTGCCACCCAGCCAGGCTCCAGCTTCAGCGCCCGCGCGAGATCGGTGGCGGTCGGGTAGCGACCCTCGTCGAGCAGGCGCTTCCAGTGAAAGGCCTTGCCCAAGGTCTTGATCATCGGGACGTCGAGCCCGCCCGACGCCCGCGCGGCTTCCCCGGCCGTCGGAGGAATGAGCAGCTTGCGATTCTGCCGACGCTTGATCGTCAGCGGGACCAGGGTCACGCGCTGCTGGCCGCTGATGTAGCTGCGTGTGTCGGTGCCGACCTCGATGCGCACGGTATGAAGGCGCGGATTGCCGGCAGGGGCGTTGTTCTCGTCGGTCATGCCAGGGCCTCCTCCTGCATGTCCCCGGCCTCCTCGACGAGGGGGTGCTCGGCGATGTCCGGGCCGAGGCCAATCCACCCATCATCTCGCCAGTGGATGTCGATGCCTTGCTCGTGCATCTGCACGCGCTCGATCAGCAGGCGGGTCAGCCGCTGCTGCTCGGCCGGGAACAACTGCTCCCACACAGCGCCGATGCGCTGCATCGCCACGACCACCTGCGCTTCGTCGAGCGCTGCGCCTGCCGGATGGCGCTGGCACGCACGCCATGTGCCGATCAGCACCTCCGGCGCCGACAGCGCCTCGTGGATCTGGGCCAGCACTGCGTTCTCGATCTCGGCGGCCGGCAAGTGGCCGACATCGGGCACGCCCGGCGACAGGGTGGCGCCGGCGTTGCGACGCTTGTGCAGGTAGGGGACGTAGTAGCGGTACGACCGCCCGTTCTTCTTCTTGACGAAGGTGTGCAGCATGCGCTGGCCATCGGGCGCGAAGAGCAGCCCGGCCAGGAGGGCTGGATGCTTGGCGCGGTGCTCACGCGGCGCCTGCTTGCGGCGCTCGACGAAGGCGTGTGCGGCGTCCCACAGCGCCTGCGGCACGATGGCCTCGTGCTGGGCGGTGAACCACGTGCCCCTGTTGCGGATTTCGCCCAGGTAGATGCGGTTGCGCAGCATGGCGAAGATGTACTGCTGATCGATGGGCCGACCAGTCCGCTGTCGGCCATCCTGCGTCACCCAGGCCTTGGTGGTGTGTCCCTCGACGGCCATCTCGCGCACGAGACGCGCGGCCGAGCCGTGTTCGGCATAGCGCCTGAACAGGTCGCGCACCAAGGCGGCCTCGCGTTCGTTGACGATCAACTTGCGCTCGACGACGTCGTAGCCCAGCGGCGGCATCCCGCCCATCCACATGCCCTTGGCCTTGCTGGCCGCGATCTTGTCGCGGATACGCTCGCCGGTGACCTCGCGTTCGAACTGGGCGAACGAAAGCAGGATGTTGAGCGTGAGCCGGCCCATCGATGTCGTCGTGTTGAACTGCTGCGTGACCGAGACGAAGGACACGCCGTTGCGGTCGAACACCTCGACCAGCTTGGCGAAGTCGGGCAGGCTGCGAGTCAGCCGGTCGATCTTGTAGACGACGATGATGTCGACCCGCCCGGCCTCGATGTCCGCCAGCAGGCGCTTGAGTGCCGGGCGGTCCACGTTGCCGCCCGAGTAGCCACCGTCGTCGTAGCCATCGTTGACAGCGATCCAGCCCTCGTGGCGCTGGCTGGCGATGTAGGCCAGTCCGGCATCACGCTGCGCCTCTAGGCTGTTGTATTCCTGATCGAGTCCTTCGTCGGTGGACTTGCGCGTGTAGACGGCGCAGCGCTTCTTCGGCGTGATCGGGTTCACCGGTGTGCCCGGCTGTCGGTTCGCCCTCATGCCGGCTCCTTCTTCTTGTCACCCGACTTCAAGCCGAAGAACACCGGCCCGGACCAGTGGGTGCCGGTGATGTGGCGCGCGACGGCGGACAGGCTCTTGAATCGCTGACCCCGGTAGTCGAAGTCGAAGGGACCGCGCACCAGGACGCGGTGCTCGATGTCGTCGTACATGCGCGTCAGCACGGTGCCTGGCAGCAGGCGGTCGGCGTCGCGGCGCAGCTGCCGGGGCAGGATGCCCGTCTCGCCGATCTCTTCCAGCTTGCGCCTCACCGATGATTTCAGCCCACCGAGGGCGCGCTCCTGGATCTTGTAGGCCAGACGGCTCTCCAGCCAGGTACGGTGGTGGTGGTTCGGGCGCTCGTCAAAGTGCTCATCCCACAATGCCCACAGGCTGTCCATCGGTAGGTGCGGAATCTGGGCGATGCGGGCCGTGATGGTGGCCGCGTCGGTGCGAGGTGTGTGTGCCGTCATAGGCGAACTCCGTTGTCGTGATCCGGGTTCGCATTCACGCGCTCCTGGCCGACGAAGCCAAGGCCCACCGCGTCGCTGTCGGCGGCGATTGAAGAATCGGACGGTGGCTGGTGCTGCCCGCGCAGCCGCAAAAGTGCGGCAGCCAGCAGGTCAACGACCTCTTGGTGCGCGTGCCGTGGCCGGTCGGCGGCAGGAAAGAGGGAGACGGGTTCGAGTTCGTGCATGGCAAGCGTTCCTATGGAAAACGCTTGTCATGCTAGGAATCGAGGGGGCTTCGCGTAACGTGTTTTAGCGGGAATCAGCGACTTGGCAAAAGCCCCGCCACAGAGTTTTCTAGAAAACACAAGAATTCGCGCCGGTCAAGCATCCTATTGCCCCAATGCTGCCGGTCGAACCATCAGATGTTCAGCGACAGGTATCCGAATTGGAGCATTCATCGTGCATATGACATCCGGAACGCCTCAAAGGAATACCAGGCTGGAAAGCTACTTCTTCAATGATCTAATCTGTTTTTCTATGGTCTTTAGTAGCTTCAGTCCTTCTTCGGAAATCGGGACGAGGCCATTCACGCGATCCTGCCAAGAAGATGTATCACCATCGGCAATTTTTGCCATTTCATGGAGAGCCTTGTTCCGAGATTTTCGCCACTTGTCCAAATCCAGATCAATCAGGCTCAACAGCGTCGGATCGGTTTCCACCTGACGCGCCTTTGTAATCAGAGAACCCAGGTGTTGAAAGCTGAAATCGCGCTGCAGAACGAAAGTCAAGCGACTTTCCAGTCTGTCTGATATCAAGCTCTCGATAATAGTAATGGCTTCAAGGTGAAATCCAGCCTTCGAGGATTCTGCAATTCTTGAATAGGCAGACTTATACATTGCAGCGCGTGCCTTTGCAATCTCGCTGCCAGGAGTCGCGATTGCGCGAGTTCTCTTTTCGGTTGTCTTGCTCATTCAGAAATTAGAATTAGAACTTCTTGGCCTTTTCACTTGCGGCCTTGATCTTTTCCTCTGCGGCCTGGCGTGCACTCTTTTGTCGCTCAGCGCTGGCTCTTGAATTTACAATTGCCTCAATTGGTTTGTTGATAAAGACCATCTGAGTTGGATTCAAGGTTTCCTTGCACTCGCTTTCGACGCGATCAGTCAACGAGCTATAGTTTCTTAGACCGAGGTCAATGCGCTGGCGCATGTCTCTTGCGATGTCGTTGACACACGTTCGCCTGTCTATGGGTCTTGTTGAGGTGAGTTTAACTTCCGCGATTCCAAAATTCCCAATGTTCATGCGGAAACCGCCCGCGGTGGTTTCGATATTTCCATCCCGTGACTTCTGTTGCGGGATGCCTGCAAACTTGCTCTTGAATTTGGCCTCAAGCTGATTCATTGCGGCACGTATCTCAACTGTGTCCTGCAAGTCATCATACATAGTCATAAATAGTATGTCGCGATAGAAGAATAGTGTTCCACCATCGGTGGATACCTCCGTGCGAGTGTCCGGGAACCCGTCCACTTGGGAACCTTTCCCACTGACAAAGCCCTTGGACTCGCTTATGTCTTGGTAGTGATCCCCACCCAAGTTCATGCCTCGCACTTCAAAGCTCCTAGGCGCGCCCTTTAGTTCCTTTGTTAGAACAGCTATTGCATCTTTCCTTGCGCGACTTCTTTCCTCGGCCGCCGTGGCCTTCTCTTGCGCCGCTGCCGTGGTTCTCGCAGCAAAAGCAGCCTCTTCTGCAGCAATTACCTCACTGGGAGGGCCGGAATACAAGTACTCCCGTGTTGGAACATGTTTGTCTTTGTTGACGTAAACAAACGGAAGGTCTGTGCCAGAGAAAGTCCTAAGCGTAGACTTATCAATCTTAAGAACTCCCGTTGCATTATCATCAAGCCTCAACTTAACGTTGATGGCGTCAGAGGTGATGGTGTAGCCATCAATTACAAAGGGCGTTTCTGCTCTGATGTCGCCGACAAAGTGTAGTTTTTCGTTGGCATTCGCATTTGGCAGATACCAAAACTTCTTTCCGATGATTGAATCCAGAGCGACAAACGGTGCTGGGTTATCTATCTTGAATGGCACGTCAGGGTAAATATAAGCCTGAAAGTTGTTTGCCTTTTGGCGCCCAGGATATAGATTCTCGATCAGCGGGTAGTCGCCATGTTCTGCAAGAATGTATGCCTTTAGATATGCAATCTTTCCGTCCTCGAATTCTATCTTCAGCTTCTTGAAATCGGCTGCCAATACCTTGAAGCCAGTCTCTTTTGTCAGATAAAATTTCCCGGTGAATTCGACTATGTCTAGATAAGTGCTTCCTACCCGCATCGGCCCAGCATTTTCATAAAACTCGGTTCTAAATGAGTCAGAAGTGCCCGGTCGATACCAGAAAGTTTTTCCTACTACTGCGTTGAGTTTCGACTGCTTAAGCGCATTTCTTTCGCTGGCGGCCTTATTTCTTGCATCCGCGTCGGATAAGTATTGCGCGTTTACTGCCGAAGCGCTGAGCAAAGACAAGCCGAACGCAATTATCAGCGAGAGTTTCTTTGTGGTTTGTAACGCGCGCTTCCGCATACACTTCTCCATTAAGGATTTAACGACCCTGCAGTCACTATTGGACGCCCTGCAACCTAGCCGATGCGAGTGTCACGGCGAGGCGCCAAAAGGCGACTGAGAGGCGAGGTGAGTGGACACGCATGACATGATGCGGCTGTCGAAGGAAACATTCTGACACGGCACTTATGGAACACACCCGCTATCGCACCGGTAACTGACCGGTAGACGCGAATTGGTCGTAGCTGTCGAAGCTCTCGCCGTCCTGCCAGGACTGATCCCAGGGTCGGGGCTCGGCGCCTTCGAGCATCAGCAGGGTCAGCACGCGATCACGCGCGCCATAGCTGTGCTTGAACTCGCGCAGCTTCATGTAGGGCGCTTCCTCGGCACACCACGTCGAGGCCGGAAGCTCGACGCCGTCCCACGCCTGCGCGACGCTGGCGTCGGCCGCCAGGGTGCCAGGCAGCGGCTCCTGCGGATCGGAGGTTCGCCGTATGCGGGCGCGCGTGCGCACAGCGCTCTTGCTGCGCCACTCGTACTTCAGAAAGCCGTTGTCCCAGTGCAGCAGGATCGCGCGCTGGTCCGTGTACTTGATGAACCGGATGCACAGCGCCTCGAACGACACCTCGAACGTCTTCGCCAGATCGCTCAACACCTGGAGGTCGATGCGGCGGTTGGCGATGGCGTCGCGCACCACATCACCGGGCATCAGGATGTTGCTGGCGAACTCGTCGGCTTCCCGTTCGATGACAGCGGCGGTGTCGAGGCCGAAGTGGACCGACTCCTTGTCGCAGCGAAAGGACTCCTGTCGGGCTCGGTGCAGGACGAAATGCCCGAGCTCATGCGCGATGGTGAACCGACGCCGCTCGGGCCCAGCCTCTGGGTTGACGAAGATCCCCCATTCGGCGGCGTCCTTCGGATTGCGCACCAGCATGCCCTCGCAGCTCGCGACCGGCGAAGGCATCGGCGGCTTGATGACGCGCACGTCCTTGCCGAGAGGGCTGCCCGGCAAGCCTTCACGAACCTGATCCAGGTCGACACGCACCACAGCCTGGCCGTGCGCCGCCCGCAGCCACTTCAGGATCGTGGCGGCGGCGGTGAAGCCGTTGAGTGGTGCGCCGCTGCTCACGCCTTGCCGGCCTCGTCTTTGCGCGAGCCGAACATCAGATCGAGCGCCTGTCGGTAGCGCTGCTTTTCCTCGTCCGTCATGCCGGCGTACTCGCGGAAGAACTGGACGTCCTCGGGACTGGCCTGGGGCACCTTGTCTAGGGTGTCGCCCATCACGTCTTCCATCGTCACGCCCAGCACCTTGGCCAGCGCGTGAACCCGTTCGGCCGAGGGGCGTTGCCCCTCCTTCATCTCCAGTTCCCAGATGTAGGCCTTGGTGCAGCCGACCGCGTCGGCTACCTGCTGCAAGGTCAGCTTCTTCGCCTCGCGCAAGCGCCGCAGGCGTAATCCAAACGCCGAAGCCATGGCGATGTCCCCGTCTCGAATGAACAGTCAGTGTGTGAAACCAAGACTGACAGTATAGCCACGAGATACCATAGAGCGCCAGATGTGCCCCGTTGATTGACAAGCGGAAATGAGCGGGACAGAATCACGCTGTATCTCGCTGCTTTACTACGGCGGGAGCATTGTTCAGTAACCCGCAGTCGCCGGCTCGCGCACCCGCCTCATCGGTCCGCAGACCTCCGACGCCTCTTCGGAAAGGACCGAGAAGATGAAGAAGACCTTTGTCGACGTGCTGCTTGAACTGCCGGTGGACACCGCGCTGCGCGACTTCCTGACGGGCCACGGCTTGGCGATGCCCGATGACTTCGCCTGGGATAACGCGCCGACGACCTCGCCGGCGCTGGTGGACGCCATCCGCGCATGGGCGGACGTTCCCGCCCGGGATCGGCTGATCGGCAACTTGATGGCCAGCGTCCAGCTCGGTGACGGCGCCGGCAAACAGGCCTTGTTCCAGGCAGTGGCTGGCGACGGTGCCGCCCTGATGGGTTTGGTGGGTTGCCAGAGCGACGTCCATCGCTCGTTCTGGCTGTACGCGAACCACCCGGACCTGTTCGAGCGCGCCTGCGAGTTCGACTACCTGGAGCGCAACGGCACGCAGGCGCAGCAGCACGACCTCGGGGTGAAGCGCCAGCCGCGCACTTTCGATGCCGACCTGGCGGCCCTGCGGCAGGCGATCTCGGCCTTCTATCAGCGCGAGTTGCAGTGCGGCGACGGCAGCGCGGCCTACGTCGTCGAGCGCAGCCCCGGCGTCTTCCTGCTGACGGTTCACGTCAAGGATCTGGCCATGCTGCGCCTGGAGTTCGAAGGCGCGACCCTCATGCGCCGCGTCGGCAACCCGAACATCCACATGGTGCTGGAGTACGCCGTCGCCACCGGCGTGGTGCGCACCCTGGTCCGGGGCGGCGCGAAGTACCACCAGATGCTGGTCGATGCGTTTGCCGAGCACCTTTTGGGCGTCAAGGTGGAGCCGCACCGCATCAAGCCGCCGACGCTGGATCTGTCGGTGCTGCGCCTGGGTTTCGACGTGCCCAAGGCCGTGGCGGACGGTTTTGCAGCACTGCAGGTGAAGTCGATCTCGGTGCTGAGTCCGGATA
>Ga0172380_10001780_pt1 | contig 36413 bp, 47 predicted proteins | sample Leawe162metaG_FD_119747 | JGI IMG/M metagenome (GOLD analysis project Ga0172380, IMG submission 119747) | Leachate microbial communities from a municipal landfill in Southern Ontario, Canada - Leachate well 162 metaG | ecosystem: Engineered > Solid waste > Landfill > Unclassified | place...
ATAATGACGGGGTACGAGTACAGCGGTGCTACCTAGAGGCTACCCGTACGTCATTGTATGTAACTGTAAATACGTCTAAAAATATCACTTTTGAGGACGTACACGGTACAGTAGGCTCACTACGGACACTTTCACTAAACACCTTAGTAAAGGGTGCGCGGGCAGCTAGTAATAGCGTAACGGCGGGTGCGTCCGTATACGGTACGCACGTGTTTGATATGTTTACTGGCGATACTACAGGCGTATTGTGGTTTGCATTTAATGAACCTACTGCTTTTAGTGCTGAGTACGTGACGCTCACACTGGCGGGTGCTACGGGTGGGTTTACCAGTGGCGGGCAGGTAAGTATGCCAACGGTAGGTGATGAGCTTATTATTGAAATGCCGTATTTTGCCCTAGGTATTACTGCCCTTGCCAACACAGCACCGACCCTAACAGGAACGCTTACAGGTAACTTTACATACGAGTATGCTATAGACACAGGTAGTGGTTTTGGGGCATACCAGACCCTTAACGCTACCAACCTTAGTGCAGAGGTAATTGACCCCGCAATAGGCTTTAAACTACGCCTACGCGTCACCACAGCCACAGCCAACACTACTAACGCGCTTACCTATGTGCGTATTAACACTGTGTCTACCTTAGTGGCACAAACTAATAACCTTTACCCGCTAGACCTTGCTACTGTAACGCTCACAGGCTACGTGGCAGGCACACGTATACAGATCTACAACGTAACTGACGCAACTGAGGTTTATAACGGCTTACCAGCAGGCGCGAGCCTTGCTATTGCTGCACCGTATGAGGGCGATAAGGTATATAGAGTGCGAGCGATGTACCAAAACGCTCTAGTAGCCTACAAGTTTGTAGAGTTTACTGAGACTTTTACGGTAGACGGCTTTACGCGTGCGATCACGCAAGAGGCTGACACCATTTATGCAGACAATGCAGTAGACGGTAGCACCGTAACGGGTGTGGAAATTGACGATACTAATTTGCTAGTTAATGTTGATACTGGCGTACTTAGCTGGCAGTCACTTTATGCCTATGAGACTTATTGGCTGCAAACTGAGGCGGGTATACGCGATGAGCAACGCTTTATTACTGCGGTAGACCAAGCCAACTACATACTAGAGGACTTTAAAATTAAGAACGTGAGCGACCCGACAGCCCCGCTTATTATTGCGAACGGTTACGGGCGTGACAGTGTGACGGGCGAGGCTATAGACACAATAGACGTAACAGGTGGCACTATCTTTATTGCACCTGACCACGTAGTACCGTTTAGTACGGGTGGTGGTAGTGGTGGCGATACTAAAGAGGACATTTATACCTACTTTACCAGTGCGGGACGGCAAAACACCTTTAGGGCTGACGTTAGTGACGTTGCTGACAATGCTGACGTAACGGCAATACTAGCTGCTATAGCGGGCGTAGGGGGCGGTAGCGCACCAACTGTAGAGGAAATTGCAGACGAGATTATGACCCGTGACATAGCTACTGAGACTAACGCAACGGCAAACCGTGTGGCTGTTATTGCTGCCCTACCTGCTGCACCTGACAATGCGGGCATAGCTGCCATTAAAGCCAAGACTGATAACCTACCAGCCGACCCTGCAAGTAATACACAGGTTAATACCCGACTAGCCACAGCGGGCTACACAGCGCCTAATAACGCTGATATTACCGCTATTAAGGCTAAAACAGACCAACTTGTATTTACTGCAGGCAACCTTAATGCTATTGCACAGGTGGTAGCTGACAAGACAGGTTACGCCCTTACTGCAGGTGAGCGCACAGCTATTGCGGTGGCAGTAGAGCAGGCAATACTTAACGAGGCAGACGGTAGCGCTATCCTAGAGGCTATTGTAGGTGCGATTGGTAACAGTAACGTGGACGAGATCGCACTAGTGGCAGCAATACGGGCAGACATAGAGCGTGCAGGCGGTATGCTCACGGCTGTACCTACCCTTAGTGAAATTGAGGCAAGTACTGTACTGGCTAAAGAGGCAACTGTTAACACCCGATTGGCTACAGCGTCATACGTTGCGCCTGACAACGCAGGTATTGGTACTGCCAACACTAAGCTAGATACCAAGCCAAGCCTAGCGCAAATAGAGGCTAGTACCGTTATTGCAAAAGAGGCTACCGTAGCAACTAAGGCAAGCCAAGCGAGTGTAACCGCGATACCTACCAACCCGTTACTGACAAATGACGCACGCCTAAATAACCTAGACGCTACTATTAGCTCACGCAGTACCCCAGCACAGGTAAATACTGAGGTAGATACCGCACTAGCTGACTATGACGCACCTACAAACGCTGAATTGCAGACCGTACGGGGTGATATTTTGGCAGGTTTGGCTGACTTAGAGGTAATAACTGCCGACAGTGCAGACGCTATACTAGCTGAGTTAGCTAGTGTGGGGGCTGAGGTGGACGTAGTAAGCGTTATTGCGGTAGAGCTGCAAAAGTACAACCGCAATAGGTGGCGCATTACAGGTAACCAGTTTACTGTTTACGATAATGACGGGGTGACACCATTAAAAGTATTTAATCTACGGGACGCTGACGGCAACCCTACTATGACTGAGCCGTACGAGCGTACCCCTGTTTAGGGTATGTTGATAACACGTGGACTAGGTAGCGGGCTACTGATTACGCAAGGTTTAGGTTTGGCTGGCGCACCTGCACCACGCGTATACCCGTACTACCCTACTGAGAGTGCCTATTTAAGCGCACCTGTACTAGTGCAGGTAGTTAATAACCCGTTTAGTAGGGCGGTTAGTATGGTGCTGACGGCACAGCCAAGCTATGAGGACATACCAAGCCCCTATAGTGTGGCAGCAGGTGAGCTTACTGAGGCTGTTAACCCTATTGAGGTGGACACACAGCCAGTGGTAGAGGGTACAGAGGTTATTAGTAATACACCAACACCGCACACTGAGTTACCACAACGCAGTGAGTAAGGTGCTATAATTTATTTATTATGAATTACACCACAGTTGCAAACGTAGAAAAGTACCTAACTATAGATATAGAGGCGGGCTTTGAGGCGCAAGTTACTAAATGGATCACGGCTATGAGCCGATACGCTGACAAGTATTGCAACCGTACTTTGGTAGTAGCTGCTGCAACTGCAGCTAGCCAACGTAAGTTTAGTGGCAACGGTGGGCAAACCTTGCATATTGACGAGTGTACGGGCATTACTGCGGTGACTGATAAGGACGGCAACGCGATCACGGGCTATGTTACCTACCCACTTAATGCCTCATACGTGCAGGCTTTATTTACTGAGGGGCGCTATTTCACCAAGGGCGAGGCTAACTATTACGTGACGGCTAAATGGGGGCAAGCTGCTACTGATGACGTACCTGAGGACATACAGCACGCGGTTACTATTCTAGTGGCAGGTATTGTTAATAACTCACGTAGTGGGGGCGATAACGTAGCGAGCGAAAAGGTGGGAATGTACAGCGTGACGTACAAAAACCTAGAGGACAAAGCAGACCACAAAACTGCTATGGCTATCCTAGATACCTATAAGCGCCTAGCTATTTAATATGCTTGCTGACCACTACACAACCGCATTTACAGTAAAGCGCAACGTGCAAACGGGGCGTATTACTACGTTTGCTGAGGTGGGGACAGGGCGCGGGCACTTACAGCCAGCTACCAGCGAGTACCAGCTAAAGCAGGCAGGGGCGTACCATAAGAGCTTTGTGTTGATGACTAACTACGCTATTGAGATTGGTGACATTGTGGTAGTAGGCACTGACGAGTACAAGGTGCACGGGCTACAGGCTCATAATTTCCGCATAGGCACTAGGCACAGAGAGGTGCATATGCACATAAACTAATATGCGTGTTGAAATTGCTATAGACACCAAACAACTTAAAAAGTTTGCTACGCAATTTCCTAGGGCAACACAACTGGCTAGCGAAAAGTTTGCTGAGCAGGCGGGGCGAACGGTAGAGCGCCATGCTAAGAAACGAGCGCCAGTTATACACGGTTACCTTAGGCGTAGTATCTTTTTTGTGCCTGCAGGGGGCGGTAGTGCTACCAACTTTACTGGCAAGGGGGCTAACCGTACCAACTTTAATGTGAGTGTGACCACAACGCAGGCAGTGGTGGTAGCCTATGCCAACTACGCCAAGTACGTGCACGGTGCGCCATTTTTCCAAAACTCACGGGCGCGAAAAGAGACACCGTTTTTTACCTATGCACTATTAGACGGGCAGAGCGCCATACAGCAATACGCGCGTGATATACTACCTAATGTAATAAAGAACATAGGGCGCAATTAAAATATGGCTTATACACCTGAGGAAATACGCGAAAAAGTACTAGACCGCTTAGAGGATCTAAGCACCAAGCACGGTGTTATTTTGCGTAGCCCTTTTAGTGGTACTAAGGACACGTACCCTGCTTACATACTAGAGTTTGGGGCAAATACTGACATATGGAGTGGTAACAAAAGTAACCAGCGCCGTCATATGTTTAACCTGTACATTATGTACGCGCACGATAATACAGAGGCGCAGCAAGAGCTTGCTGAGCTGGCTATTAGTGAGTGTATAGGTGAGCTGTATAACGTGGTGTTTAGTAACCCTACTTTGACGGGTGTGAGTAACGGGTGGATAAAGGCAAGTGATGTAACGTGGGGTTACGGGGACACAGGGGACGTACCAACCCGTATGGCGATGTTACAGCTAGAGGTAACTGTGCACGAAACCCGCTAGACAAAATTAAAAGGTGCTATAATTATTTACATATGAAAAGCAAGGACACAAATAGTAAGGCGGTGGTAACGCGCGATATGCCAAGCAAGGGCGAGGGTACGCTACAAACGTACCATTTCCCTAAAGTTGGGAATATCCAAGCTACCAGTTTAGCAGAGGCGCAAGTTAAGGCGAAAGCAAAAGCAGAGGCAATTACCAAGAAAAATAACGATAATTAACAAATAACATATGTCACTAACACGCGGGGAAAGTATGGCACTAGGTGTAGGGGTAGAAAACCCTGCAGCACGTGGCACGTTTGTAGCAGCGCAAGATTATATACGAACGCGCGAGCCTGCCAATTTCCAACTTGAAGTTGAAAAAGTACCAGTACGCGAGACTAAGGAAACTGGAATGGCTAGCCAAGGTGAAGTTATCACCATGAAAAAGGTAACGGGTGACGCTACCTTTAATATGCGATACCGCACTATTGGGTACTTGCTTAAATCTTTGCTAGGCGGGGTAGTTAGTGGCGCTGAGGCTGGCGAAACTATTGTATACCGTCACACCTTTTCACTTGATACTGCTATTTTGCAGCCTACGCTTTCATTTTCTATGGGGCGTGGTGAGTTGCAACACAAGGCGATTAACGGCGCTGTAGTGAGCAAGCTAGATCTTAACTTTGCTTTAAACGATCTTATTAACGGTGCGTTTTCTATAATGGCACGTAATGAGACTGACAACGCTGACTTTAGTGAGGCTTTTGCTGCTACTGACTACCTTGCGCCACACCAAATGCTTGTAATGAAGCAGGCAGCAGACGTAGCAGGGCTAGGTGCTGCAGTAGGTAAGTGTATTACGAGCGGTGCTATTTCACTTGACCGTGGTAGCCGTGAAAAGGCTTGTATTTCTAGCGTTACCCCTGTGGACTTTATCGCTAAACTACTTAGTGCTACAGGTAACTTTGTGCACGAAAAAGAGGACGATACCTTTAAGACGTTTGCAGACGCAAACACACCACGTGCCCTACAGTTTTCTATTGTGAACACTGAGGAAAGTATTGGTGTAGCAAGTAACCCTACGTTGGTTATTACTTTCCCTAACGTGACCTTTAAGACTACTGAGACACGCCCACTTGATGACGTAGTGACTGAGCAGGTAGAGTTTATGGCACACTACGATGATACAGAGGCAGAGGGTATTACAGTGAGCCTTGTAAACGAAAAGGCAAACTACAACCACGCTTAATAAAAACTAGTAATTGAAATTATATGCAATACCAAACCGAAATAGTAACCCCGTTAGAACAAGCTAAAGTAGTCATTAAGACTATGCTAACGGGTGCTGAGCAAGAGGCAGTAGATAATGCAGAGCTGCAATATGCTACTACCGCTGACTTTAAGACTTTCCAAGCTAAGGAAAAGGATCTTAAAAAGATTACCCTTGCTAAAAAGCACGAACTTATAACCCGCAGTGTGGTGAGCATTAACGCTGACCCTACTGACGTACTTGTACGCTTGCAGAAAATGCCAGCTAAAGACTATAAGTTTGTTTACGACACTATTGTAGCTGAGCAAAAAAAAATGATGAGCGAGACTGGCGAACTTACATAGTACTGCTAGAGCGGTTTGGTATTAGACCTGAGGAAGCGCACACCCTGCCCGCGCCTTTTCTTAAAGCTGTAGTAAAATATATAGACAATGGATAATACCGTAAATGTAAACATAACCGCGAGCGATAACACAGGGGCAGCGTTTGCGAGCTTGCAAAAGGGTATTGGTGGTGTAGAAACCGCAGCGCAAAGTGTTACAGAGAAAATTGCGGGGCTAGAGGAAACCTTTAGCGGTATGGCGATTGGTGGCGGTATTGCTTTTGCAGCAGTAACCGCTGCTTTGGGTTTAAGTGTTAAGGGGGCTATTGAGGCTGAGAGTGCACAAATACGCTTAGCTACCATTTTACAGACTAGTACAGGGGCAACTGACGCACAGGTACGAGCGCTTACAGAGCAGGCACAAGCCCTAGAGAAACTAGGGGTAGTGAGTGCTGAGGGTGTAATGACAGCGCAAAGCCAGCTAGCTACCTTTGACTTGCAGGCTGCCACGATTGCTAAACTTACACCTGCGATACTTGACTACGCGGTAGCTGAAAAGGGCGCAGCAGTGACTACTGAGGACTTAAAGGGACTAACCAACGGGCTAGCACAAGCCCTTAATGGTAATTTTGCCAGCCTTACACGGGTGGGCTTTGTGCTTGATGATACTACTAAAGAGTTGATTGCTAATGGTACTGAGGCTGAGCGAGCAGCAGCGCTTGTAGAGGTGCTTAACAGCACGTACGAGGGCTTTAATGCCACAGCTAAGGAAACGGGACAGGGTGGCATTGTAGCGCTTACAAACGAGCTAGGGCGCTTAGGTGAGGGTATAGGTGAGAGTGTACTACCTGCTTTTAATGAATTAACGGGGGCGATCACTGGCGCACTAAGTACACTAGTTGACTTTGTAGAGCAAAACCCTAAAACAACGGCAGCGATTGCAGGCATAGCGCTTGCGGTGACTGGCTTAATTGGTTTGATTGGCTCACTAGGTATAGCGTTTATTGCCTTTACCAAGATTACCGCAGCAGCTACGTTAGCCCTTGCACCGTTTGGCGTGACGTTAGGGGCAATTATGCTACCTGCACTAGCTGTAGTGGGCGTGTTGGGCAGTCTAGCGATTGCAGTAGCCCTTGTAGCTGACAGCTTTAGTGAGACACAGGACGTATTTAACAGCGGTAAGCAGGCGATTGTAGACGCAGGGCAGAGCTTTGCCAACGCTGAGGCAGGTATTACGAGCTATGACAGCACTATACGTGACCTTAATGCCTCACTCGTAGCCTCACAGGACGAATTGCTAGAGCTAGGTAAAAAAGCCAACGCAGTAGGCTCACAAATTGCAGACGCGATTAAGGAAAGTGAGGAACGCCAAAAGGGGTACAAAATGGATAAGGCAGAGCTGTTTGTAGAGCAAGAGCAAAAAATTGCGGATCTTGAAAAGAGCCTAGTAGCTGAGAAAAAGAGTTTACGCAAAGCTGACAGTGATGACGAGAAAAGTAAAATACGGGAAAAAATAGACGTATTGCGCGAGCAGTTGGTACAAGAGCAAGAGGCTTTAGCCAACGCAGCCGTACTTAAAACTACCCTTACAGCAGAGATTGCTGAGGCACAACGGTTTGCTAACCTTACTGAGTTTGAGCAAAAGCTAGAAACCATAGCTATGCAAGAGCTGGCTGAGCAGCAGCGACTTGAAAAGCGCCTAGCACAGTTAGGTGCTGAGGCTGGCGCTATTGCTGCACAGCAAGCCGAAATACAAGCCCGTGTAATTGAGACACAGGCAGCTATTACTGACGCTGAGAAAAAGGCGAGTGAGGAACGTATACGCGCTAGCTTTGCTGAGGCTAAGGCTGTTATTAACAGTGAAATGATGAAAGCGTCTATACGTGGCAAGAGTACCGAAAAGTACACCAAGGCACTAAAAGAGCTGAGCCAGCGCGAGCAAGAGGCTGTTAAGGGACTTAATGACAGTGGCTTTGAGCTTACAGCAAACCAGCAAAGTAGCATGAATTACGTAAACGATACCGTAGGGCAAACTGCTGATATTGGTAAGCTAGAAACTGCAGGTATGGCGTGGAAAGCATACGCCAACGGGGTTAATAGCGTGCTAGACAAGATTACTTTTGGTGCGTTTACAGGTGGAAATAAAAGCGTTAATGACGCGATTATTAGCCCTAGTGGTGAGATCATAACCACCAACCCTAAGGACTATCTTATTGCAACTACCAACCCTAAGGGGCTTGTAGGCGGTGGTGGCATTGTGATTAACATAAACGGTACATTTATGGACGATAGGGCAGCAGCCCGCCGTATGGCAACTGAGGTAATGACAGTGCTAAGTAAAAACGGGCGATTACCCGCATAGTCTATGAGTACTCTAGTTATAACCCACAATGCAGTAGACATTACAGCGCTAGTTAAAACCGACAGCGTAAGCATAATGGACGCTATAAATAGTGAACGTGACAGCCTTAATTTTGAGGTAGAAAAGCTACCCGCTGAGACTTTTACACCAATACTTAATGCAGACGTTATTGTAACGCTAGACAGCGTGCGTATTTTTGGTGGCAGGGTAATTAGCCATAGCTCACAAATGGTAGAAGCGCCCGCCATTACGTTTAGTGTTGAGTGCAGCGACTATACCCACACAGCAGACCGTGCGTTAATTACTGAGCGCTTTATTGGGGACACAGCTAACGATATTATTGCGTATTTGTTTGATACCTACCTACCTGACTTTACCTATACCAACGTGGACGTACCGCAGGTAATTGAGCGGGTGAGTTTTAACCGCCTCACAATGTCACAGGCGCTAGATAAACTGGCAAAGCTAGGTAATTTTAATTGGTACATAGACTACTATAAGGATCTACACTTTTTTGCCAAAAACGATGAGGCAGCGCCGTACAGCATTACTGACGATAGTAATAACTACATACCTACCAGCCTTATTGTGCGTAAGGATATTAGCCAGCTACGCAATAAGATCGTAGTAGAGGGGGGTAAAATACCAACCGCTGCACGTACTACTACGTGGACAGGTAACGCCACACAAAAAGAGTTTCCAACTAACTTTGAGTTTGCTGAGCAGCCGACAGTGACCGTTAACGGGGTGGCACAAACCGTAGGGCGTGAGTACCTAGATACGGCAGGCTTTGACTGCTATTGGAGTTTCCAGCAAAAGTACGTACGCTTTGAGACAGCACCACCTGCCACACAGCTTATAGCGATGACAGGGCAGCCCTTAGTGCCTGTGGTAGCTAAAGTGCCGTTACCTACTAGTATTGGTGTTTATGGGCAGTATGAGTTTGCTATTACTGATCCTACAATTAAGTCACAAGCCCTTGCTATTGAGCGGGCTATTGCTGAGCTAGAGGCGTGGGCTGAGGCTAATAATGAGGCTGAGTTTGAAACGTACACCGCAGGGCTACGTAGTGGGCAAACCATAAATATAACGCACACGGGGCACGGTATTGCCGAAAACTTTGTTATACAGCGCGTAGAGTTTAAACCATACCCTAACGGTAGTGATGTTGCGGGGGTGTGGGCAGTTACCCTTTCCAGTACGGCTACTTTGACGTTAGTAAAATTGCTGCAGAAATTATTGCTAGAGGAAAAGCTAGAGGACGATGAGCTAGAAACCCTACTTACCTACCTTATTTTTGAGGAAAATGCGTTTGCTAGTGATACACTAGTAAGTGTTACTGCAAAAACTGAGCCGTATAATTGGGACGATACAGACGTAGATTGGGGCTACTTTAAGTGGGCATAAAATATGTTACAAGATATAAAAAAACTAGAGTACAGAGTTACCCCTGCAGGCGCAGAGGTTATTGACATTTTGTATACAGACAAAACCAAAGTAAAGCTGCCAGTGGCTAAGATCACTGAGCAATTAGCCAGCATAGACAGCCAAATTGAGGCGCTACGGCGTACCCGTAGGCAGTGGGTTAAAATGCAAGAGCTTATAGACGCTAACCGCGTCACACCTGAAAATACACAGGTTTTAGACGCTAGTACCATAACGTAATATGTCACAACACCAACTAATTAAAGAGCTAGGCGCAGTAGCAAAAGGGCAATTTACCTTTAAGTCTATGCGTAATGGGGTAGTAGTGCGCGAGCAGGTAATACCAAACCAAGTACTTAATACCACTGACCGTGGCATACAACTACTTATACAGCATATGGCAGGTATTACTACGTACCCTATTGACATAGATACCCTAAGTATTGGGACGGGTAACGGGGCACGTACGCCTACAATGACTGATTTAGAGACACCTGTAACTACAGACATACCGTTTGCAGACCGCAGTGCAACGGGTAATGAGTATGAGGCTGACTTTTTTATACTAGACAGTGAGCTACCCGATGACACGTATTATGAGGTGGGTGTGTTTATGCACGGCAAAATGTATGCCAGTGCGCTTATTAGTGGTGGCTTTTCTAAGGTAGCGGGTGAGGATTTGTTAATAACATACAAGGCTACATTAACGCCAGCGTGATAAACTTAGGTAAATACTATGACTGATATTATTACAGGAAATAGAGCCAAAGCTGCTGACTTTATTGACAAAAGCACAGCAAACGCTACACCTAGTGTGGACGCGGGGCGCGTTGCTAAATTGGAAAATGACGGGCGTATTGACGAGCAATTTTTACGAATTGCCCTAGCACGTACTGCAAGTGAAAACCTTTTAAGTGCAAACCCTGTAGGTTTAGATTTGGACGGTAAAATAGCACGTGCAGCGCGAGCGTGGGCTACTGACGCACAAAGTATACCTGCAAACTTTTCTACAATACGCAGTATGTGCGAAATTGGCACTAATAAATGGGTGGTTATATTTGGCTATACGCCGTCTACATGGCAGTACTTTGCAGTCGTAGTGAGCATAGACGCAAATACGCACCGTATTTCTTTTGGATCACGTGTGAATATAGGCGCTAGTGGCGAAAATGCTGTAGTAGGGGTTTGTAAATTAGATACTGATAAGTTTTTAGTAGGCTACACTGACGATGGTGTAAATGACGTAAGGCTAGTAGCTGCCACAGTATCGGGTACTGTTATATCGTTTGGCTCTAGTGTAAACGTGGCAGTAGGTTCTTACCTTGACGTACAGTTATGCCAAATAGACACTAATAAGTTTGCTGTGTACGCAAACAATGTGGGTAGTACCGCACAATTTCACGGGTTTGGTAGCGTATCGGGTACTGTGCCGTCTATGACTGCCTCACTTACTTCTGCTATAACAAACTTTAGTAATACTACGCCAGTAGTACAAATGGTTAAGATTGCTACAGACAAGTTTGCGATGATAAACGGCAATAACGGTTACGCCGTAGTATGTACCACAGTAGGTAGTACCTATACTGTAGGTACAGCATTATTGCTTATGAGCACAGGTAGTGGTATGTCACAAACAGACATAGTAGCTGACGGCACTGACGCATTTTTTGCACGTACGTTAGGACAAGTACGTAGAGCCACCGTATCGGGTACTACTATTACCGCGACTGGCGGGGCAGTTTCTATACCTAACGATGTATCGGGGCAATTAGCTATGCGTGGTGGTGTTTTGTATGAGGTGCACCAAAATACCACAACGCCTGCTTTATCGGGCTTATACCGCATTACCCACAGTGGGGGTACTACAACACGTGAACAGGTACAAAGTTTTACTAACAGTATAGCTATTGGTACACAAAACGCAGACAGTACTAGATTTTTGTTTATTGGCTCTAGTGCCAGCTATTACGTTGACGGTATGAGTGCCAATTTTATTGGCTATATAAATGCAGACCAAAATAACAATGTGGCAGGCAGAGTTAATTATAAGGGTGTAAAAACAGGCTTAACTAACCTAGTCACGGGTGGTAAGTACGTGCCAAATAGTGGGGCGTACGTTTTATCTAGTACAGGCTCTTTACTTGCTTTAAGTAGTACTGAGTTATTAGTTACATAATTTTATGAGTGATATTTGCACACCAAACCAAGTACAGGAAATTATACACGCAGAATTAGACAAGCGTAGCGCTGATTTTGTACGCAAGTTTTGGTACATAATTATTGGGTTTGCTATTAGTACTGCGGGTGCGTGGTACTCACTGTACTACCAAGTGCAGCGCCTAGACCTGCAGCAAGTAGAGACTACTGTACGCATTAAAGATAGCGTAGCCGAAAACCAACGGCAGCTAGATATTTTACGCACTGACTATAAAGAGGACGTAGCCGAAATAAAGGACGATCTAAAATATATACGTGAGCGTATTTAGACTATGAAAATAAAGCTAGTCACAACTGATAAGACACTACTAAAATGGAAGTCTTTAGCTGCCAAAAAGCGGGAAATACTGACAGCTTTAAACGCAGGTAAAGGTGCTAACTTTACTGATTTTGATATTGAGCTACAGGCTAACTTAGTGCCTGAGGTGGTAGACAGACGTATTACCCACAAGTGGCTAGACACTATTACTACCCCGTTTTTTAAACTAGGGTACGACTTTGTAGGGCTACACCTTAGTATGCTGCAGTGGAAAAAGACAGACCTACAGCCTAGCTTACGTGGCGCAAACACCATAGACACTGACGTACTAGGTGAGTTTTATATAAGAGCTGACGAAAATACCAAGCGCGGTAGCACGGGGCTAAGCCAGTTTATACAGACCATGCTGCATGAAATATGCCATGAGTACTTTAGAGGTGCGGGACTGCCTGACATTACCCACGAATACCACGACAAAAACCGCGATATACGCGGGCTTATGGCTACGTTAGATTGGACGTTATACCGTCCTAAGTTGCAGCAGCTACGCAGCCTAGAGGAAATATTAAAAAAAAAATTAAGTGAGTACGCCACTGCCCTTAAAGAAAAAATAGCAGCACTTACTGCTAAGCCAGCACCGTACGTACCAGACTACAAAATACCTGCAGCACTAACAGCCCTAGTACAGCGCAAGGCTGACGCTATAGTAGCTGAAATGGCAGCTAAGGGGCACGCTGTACGCATGGTAGAGGGTTACCGTAGTATCGAACGGCAAAACGAGCTGTACGCGCAAGGGCGCACTACTGCAGGGGCAGTGGTGACTAACGCCAAGGGTGGGCAGAGTTTCCACAATTACGGGGTAGCCGTAGACTTTGTGTTTAGAAAAGAGGGCTATAATGCTAGTGACACCCTATGGGCGCTATTGGGTAAGGTGGGCAAGCTACAAGGCTTTGAGTGGGGCGGTGACTGGCAGGGGTTTGTAGATCGTCCACACTTTGAGCTGAAACTAGGCTATACACTAGCTGACTTTCAAAACGGTAAGGTAGATTATAAAAAGTTTAATTAAAAAATATGATTAGAAACCTATTAGAGCTATTGCTACAGTCGTCACAAGACCCTACTAAATTGTCACTTACCGTGCGGGGTATGTTGGTAACCTTAGTGCCTGTTATTTTGATCGCAGCGCAGGTGTTTGGTATTGGTATGCTGCAAGAGACTGACGTAATTGCAATAATTGAGGGCATTACTGGCATTATCGCTACTGCACTTACGCTAGTAGGTTTGGTAATGACTACGTGGGGTATGATCCGCAAATTGGTATACCCGATTGACGACACTGAGTTTACTGATTAACGCAAGAGAACACAATAAAAACCACCTGTAAAGCAATTTAAAAGGTGGTTTTTTAGTATTTAAAACGCTACCTATTCTATATTTTAAGCCGTATATTGACCTTTTTAGTGGTTTTAAATACCCTAATTACAGTATTTAGTTATACACACATGCCCTATAACCGACTGTACAAAGTGTGTACACAGGTGTACACTGTGTACAAGTAAGGCAGTTAGCAACCCTTACCCTATGCAATAAAATTATGTCACACGATATTAAAAAGCCCCGTGGTTATAAACGACCTGTAGCCAAAAGAAAAATGCCCGCGTTTAGAACACTTAGCAACGGCAAGGTAATACCAACTTTTGAGGCTATGGTATACGCCCTTAAACTACAAATGCAACATGGCTAACCGCGAAACGCCGTATAAAGGTGACCTGTACTTTTTCCTAAATGACAACGATGAGGAACGGCTAGACACATGGACAGGTAAGCCTGAGGACTATGAGCGCGAGCGTAAGGGGGTGGTATTTAATACCCGTAGACAATTAAAAATGTACCTAGAGGGTAAGTTATGCCCTGAGTGTGACGGGTACGGTGTTGTAACAGGCTATGACGCGCCTATAGAGCCACACCTACCACCAACGCCAGCAGGCACAGTACCTTGCCACTGCCAAAAGACTAGACGAGACAATTAAAAATTAAGACCTAGTACCTATGAGTTATTTAACGAAAAAGCAACGTATCGAAAAAATTAAAGCGATCCTACACACAACCCTAATTTATACAGCCATTATTGCCGTCCTAGCAGCCGTAGTGCTGCAGTGGTATATGGTGCGCCTATTAGACGAGATTAACCAACGTGACATAGAGCAAGAGGCTATACAAAATTACGAGCCTACCAGTGCTGACCCGTGCGGGCTTATGTTTGTAGACTGTGCTGAGGCTAGTGAGCCTGAGGCAGCGCCAGTGGTAGAGACTACTGACGAGGCTAAGGCATTACGTGATTACCTTAAAAGTAAGGGCGGGGACGAGTTAGCGGTATACGCTGAGGAAATTGTAAAGCTAGATCGCTGGCACGATGTAGTAGCGATTGCGTGGCACGAAACGCAGTTTTGTACTACGGGCGTAGGCGCGAGCCAAAACAACTGCGGTGGTATTAAGAGCCACCTAGAGGGGCGTAACTTTAAGCACTATGAGACTGTGTTTGATAGCGTATGGGACATAGCATATTTGCTTAATAAGCCACGGTTTAAGGGGCTTGCTATTGCTGACATGAACGGTATTTATTGTGTTGACGAGGCTAACGGTGGGGGTAAGTGCCCGCACTGGACTGAGAGTATTACCAAGGTAGCTAATGAGTTAGCGCAACTAAATTAAACGTACACTATGTGGATAGTGTGTACTTGATACACGCGTACACAACGTGTACAATGTGTACTATGGAAAAGAAACAAGAGCAGATAATTTCTGTACACCAAATGGCAAAAGGTAAAATGCTGCCGTGGCTTAAAAGCTGTGACCGCCGTACTTACAAAAAGACGGTAGAGCGGGAAATGCTAGCCCGCAACATTTTAGCGCCAGTGGTTATGGGGGTGGGTAGTGCAAAGCGGTACTACATTAACGTAGCCAACATTAACAAACTTAATAAGGCTGTAGAAAAGGGGTATACCTTTTAAGCCAAACCAACTATATGCAAAAAGAAAATGAGGAAACTACCATAGTGTACGACACCAACGTAGCGCTGCGGAACGTAGCAGACTTTAAGCGGGTAATGGTAAGCAACTTTAAGGGGCAGCTAGAGGCTATCCTTAAAGATCCTGACGAGGCTAAGGCTTTTATTGCTAACGCGATGAGCCTAATGCAAAAGACACCTGACCTTATTAAATGTACCCCGCACACCATTTTTAACGGTTTGATGATGGTAGCCAGCCTACGCTTAATGCCTAGTGCTATTAGCGGTGAGGCGTACCTGATACCGTACAAAAATAAGGGCGTGCTAGAGGCACAATTTCAACTAGGCTACCAAGGTTTAGTTACCCTATTTTACCGTGCAGGTATTGACGCAGTGGACGGTGCGCTAGTGTTTGAAAAAGACCACTTTGAGCTTAACGGCACTGAGATAGTACACAAGATTAACCCGCTACTTTCCAAGGGTGAACGGGGCAAGCGTATTGGTGCATACACCAAGGTTACTTACCGTGGGCAGACTACCTACCGCTTTATGAACGGTAAGGACATTGTGGCGCACGCTGAAAAGTTTAGTAAGAGCTACAAGAGTGAGTACAGCCCGTGGAATGAGAAAAATGACCCTGAGGGTGTTATGTGGCTAAAGACGGTACTAAAGCAACACGCTAAGCTATTGCCTAAAAATGAAACGATTTTTAAGGCTATAGATCTTGATAACCGCGACAGTGTAATTAGTGACCGCGTGAACGCTGCCAAGGCAGACAGTGAGAGTATGCGAATGGGTGCACACGTATTACCACCTGCTGACGAGCCAGTTATTAGTGATGATGAGGATAAGGCAACGCCACCTGACTAATATGCTAGCAATACTAGATTTTGGCTATGGGTTTAAAAGTGCACCACAGCACCTACCTGAGCAGCTACATAAAGAAACTGGCTTTAGCTACTACCTATTTAAACCTAGTGTAGTTACCCCTAAGGGAAGTGAGCTAGAGCTACCCGATACACCAAAAGAGTTGCAATTTAAGTGGTATGGGCAAACTGACGATGTGACGGGGGCGCGTATTTATAAGCTGGCAGACGTTGTGAAACTGTAAGTATGCTTATTATTTTTGCGATGATCGCATACGGTATTGAGGCTGACCCGTTTTGGGTGTGGCTGTGGCTTGTACTAGCGCTACTAAGTGACTAAAATAGACGTATGGAAAAAATGAGTGTAAGCGAGTTTGTTAAAACCTACTTTGAGAACACAGCGCCCTTTACACCTGTGCAGCTTGCAGTACTAGAGGAACTTAGTAAACGTAAGCGGGTTACTGAGATCTATAAAGGTAGAGGCTTTAGGGTAAATAAATGGGCATTGTATGGCTTTAAAGTTACTGACCATAAACCTATTGTGCCTATGCAGGCAGCCAGCTAGTGTATAATGGTAGTGTCGCTTGCCCGTACCAGCGGGCTAAGGTGTAGTTGATCCTTACCGAATAAGTGCGGGTAGGCTGCACGGTGACACCAAGGGCGTAATATAGATTTCGACCCGCCAGTACTTTGTAAATGTTTATAGACGGCAATAGCGTCACGCCGTAAACCACGCTACCAGTAGTTGCAAAAACACCTACAGTTTCCCCTTACTTTTCTGCCCGCGATTTTACGCACGCAGTAGCATAGGGTGTTTGCCTAGAGAGGTACGGCTAGTACCTAGGTGAGTATAATATACGAGCCGTTGGTGGAGATAGTGCCACGTATTGAAACCGTAAAACACGGTAAGTGGCAACCCTGAGGCAATTCTATATACAAGACATTTACGAATACAGCGAGGGACACGGGGGCAGTACCCGTTACGTCCACAGCTTATCCACAAAACATACCGTGTACACTGTGTACACGGTATGTTATATTTATGGGGTAGTAGAGTATTACATATATGCAATTTTATGAAACAAAAAACGACCAAACCAAAGCGCGTACGCGCCAGCTTTGAGCTGCCTAGAGTAACCAAGCGAGTAGGTAAAGCGATCCTACGGGACGAGCGCATACCGCTAAATAAAGTAAGCTACAGCACCTTTACCAAGTTTAGTGCACAGCCTATTTTGTTTAAGATTAACGCCCTAAATGGTGACGTTATTGAGAGTACAAACAACGTGAGTAGCATTATGGGGCGGGCGCTGCATGAGGGGCTAGCTGTTTATTTTGGCAAGAGTGACGAGCACATAATTAGCACTGAGGCTGAGGGTATTGAGTGGGGGCTAAAGGCTGCCACAACCTACCTAGAAAACTACAATGACGGCTTTATAGCGTACAGCAAACGCGTGCCAAATAAGCAAGAGGCTATAGAGTGCGTAGTAAAGGCATTTAATTACTTTGTAACTGACGCAGATACCAAGTGGAAACCAAACGAGGTGCTACTAGTTGAGGAAAAAATAGAGCACCAAATTGACGTAGAGTGGAACGGTAAGCAGGTTAATTTGCCGATACCATTAAACGGGCGAGTAGACCGCGTTATAGAGCGGGACGGGAAAATAATAATTTGCGACCCTAAAATGGTGGGGCGGTTTAGTGACGTTGATAAAATTGACGGGGCTAAAATGATACAAACCGCGCAGTACTACTTTTTGGTGTACGCGCACCTAGGGCGCGAGCCATACAGTGTGGTGTTTGAGGAAATTAAATATACAAAAAACGCAGACAAAAGCCCGCAGGTACGCCGTTACGAAATAGTCATTAAAGAAAACCAGCTATTTTTTGACTTTTATTTTAGATTGTATGAGGACTTAACCAAGGCGCTACTAGGTGAAATGGTGTATGTGCCTAACATTAACGATATGTACGACAGCGAGCTAGCCATTATTGCCTACGTACACCGCCTAGACCAACCTGACGAGGTAGCTAAGCAAATGAAAAAGCACCGCGTAGACAACGTGACCGACCTACTTAAACGCAAGATCCACAAGGCGAGCCTGAGCAAAAAGATACTAGAGCGCATTAACACTGAGTTTGCTGAGATTAAAAACATTAACTACGCAGCTATGCAAAACCACGAAAAGATACAAACCAAATTACTAGAGCACGGTATTGCCGTACACCACCACAGCACCATTACTGGCAACACAGTAGACCTGTACCAATTTGAGCCGTCTATGGGGGTAAAAATGGCTAAGGTGGCTACTTACGTGGCAGACATAGAGCAAGTACTAGGGGTGAGCGGTGTACGCGTCCTAGCGCCGATACCAGACACTACCTTTATTGGTTTTGAAGTGCCTAAGGAAACCCGCACCTACCCTAAGCTGCCACGCAGTAAGGGTGCATTTATGACGCTAGTTGGTGAGGACATTAAGGGTGACTGCCTGAGCTTTGACCTACGTAAAGCGCCACACACGCTAGTAGCGGGCGCAGCGGGTAGCGGTAAAAGTATGTTTTTAAACAGCCTTATTACGCAGTTGCATAAGCAGCCAACACGTGAGGTATTAACCTACCTTATTGACCCTAAAGAGGTAGAGCTAGCGCACTTTGCCGATGACAAGCACGTTAAGGCGTACGTTACCACGCCTGAGGACACTGTAGCCACGCTACGCGGTTTAGTTGAGGAAATGGATAGACGCTATGCCTACCTAAAACAACACGGCGCAAAGCAAAATAGCGAGCTTAGCGAGCCTATGCCGTACCTGTTTACTATCATAGACGAGTACGCCGATATTGCACAAAGTGACAAAAAGGTAGTAGTGGGCACTAAAGAGGTGACCAAAATGTATAAAGACGGTGAGCGCACTAGCAGCGTACCTGAGTACCAAAAGGCGGGTGTGGTGATTGCTGAGCTAGTGCAGCGCCTAGCGCAAAAGGCACGTGCTGCAGGCATACACATTGTGCTAGCCACACAGCGCCCTAGTGTCACGATCATTAACGGGGACATTAAAGCCAACTTTACTACCAAGGTGGTATTTAGAACGGCTAAGGAAATTGACAGCCGTATAGTGTTGGACGAGCGCGGGGCTGAGAAACTAAAGGGCGAGGGTGACGCATTGTTTAGTGACGCACGGGGTATTACTAGAGTGCAAACTTACAGCTTATAGTATGGGTAAAATATACGAGTATCGTTTTGGATCGCACCGCTTTAACAGCAACGGTAAGTACCTAGGGTGGTTTGACGCTGACGGTAAGCCTGCTAGCGCGGGCGCACCGTTTGACACGTGGACTGAGTGGGACGAGGAAAAGCACAAATGGCTGACTGAGACTTTATTATTTACCTACCGCACAGCGTAGGTATGAAAAAGCTAACGCAAAAGCAAGCCATTTTTTACCAGCTATATAAAAACTGGCAGAGTGGCACGCACGCTTACATACCCGTGTTTGAGTTTATGGGTGAAGTGCATTGTACTGAGCTAGACCTGTGGGGCTTTGTATCGCATGAGTGTAGCCCGCGTACCAGCGAGCTTAACCAAGACAACCCTGCTTTACTGGAATACATAGAGCGCAAGGCGCGAGCGGGTGGCACATACCGCTGCTGGCGTATTAAACCTGACATTACTAAGGACGCACTACGCGATGACGCAATTATTAAACTGCACACCGCACTTAAACGAGCAGCAGAAAATGCTAAGCCTATTGAGTACTGCCCACACCGCGTACCAAAAGGGGCGTTATGCACAGATTGTAAACATAGCTTACCCACTGGCACAGTGCCCGTGAGCTACGTACACTAGTAGTACCTTTTATTTGATAAGTACCTTTATGCAAACCCACCATGGCAAAAAACCGCTACATTAACACTAAGTACTGGACTGACACGTACATACTAGAGCACTGCAACCCTATAGACAAACTTTTTTTTCTATATTTGCTGACCAACGCGCACACCGATATTTGCGGGGTATATGAGCTTTCACTTAAAATGGCAGCTATAGAGGTGGGCATAGATCGTGACAACATAGAAAAGGTTTTGCTGCCAAAACTGGAAAAAGACGGCAAGGTAATGTACCGCAACGGGTGGGTAGCCATTAAGAACTTTACCAAGCACCAAAAACTTAACCCTAAAGTCAAACGAGGCATAGAAATAGGGCTAGAAAACGCGCCAAGTGAGTTACGTAAGTTTATAAATGATAGCCTATCAAAGCCTATAGAGAGCCTATCCAATACTAATACTAACTTTAATACTAATACTAACAATAGCAGCACCGCTAAAGCGGGTGCGAAACCAAAAGTAGTTAAACCTAAGCCGACTGAAACGGTAAACGATTACGCAGAGGGGTACGATGTACCACCTGAGCAGGTGAGTGAGGTTATTAAGCAGTTTGAGGCAGTAGATCCTAAAAATAAAACCTACTACGGGAATAAAACACAACGTAAGGCTGCAGCGTTTGTGGTAGGTGAGTACGGCTTTGATGAGGTGATTAAGCGTATAGCCTTTTTACCCCGCACGAATAAGCAGCCCTACTTTCCTAGTATCACTACGCCAGTGCAACTACGTGACAAGTGGGTAACCTTAGAGGACGCAGTAGCCCGTTACAAGACTGAGCACCAAAGTAAAAAACCAGTAGTACTATAACCCTATATGAAAACAAGCAAGTATAAAATTAAGTTAGTTTGCGGTTACCGAAAAGACCAAGAGTTTACAATAGACGCAAACGAGGCACATAAAGCCTATTACCTTTTTGCCAACCCTGACGCACGGGCGGTGTTTGGTACAGGGCTGGCGCTTAAAGGTAGTGACATACAGCGCATAGAGCCTGACTATCACACTACAGGCGGGTTTAACTTTGACTATAAGCTAAACAGTGAGGATATGAACGCCTTGCACCGTGACGGGACGGTAGCCAAGCTACGCGAGATCATGGTAAACGCCCGTGAGATTGCCAAAACTGCCCCACAGCAGCATTTAAACACCCCACTTAGTGACCTACTTAAAAACGAGTACAAGGCACTAGCAGAGGGCAACGGCAGCCCTTACGCGCGGGAATTATTAGCAGGCAAGTAGTATGGGAAAAAAAGAAATGCTGAGGCAGTTACTTGCCAAGCTAGACGAGGCTATAGTTTTCCGCGAAAAAACAGTTACCCCTGAGGACAGAGCAGAGGCGTGCGAGATAGTAGGCAGCCTAAAAGCTAAAATAATACACCTTTAAAAATGGAAAACTTAACAGTTAGCTTTGAGGTAATAGGGGGCGGGTATGATCCAATGGCAAACCCTATGCCTAAATTGAAACTCACAGGACGGCAGGCGTGGCTGCAACGGGTACAAAACTACGTAGAATGGAAAGAGCACGTGCAGTTAGCGTTTGTAGACGCATTAAAGGCGCAAGACGCAGCACTAGGTAAGATTGCTGAGCAGCGGGTAGCTAACGGCGAAAAGCCACTAGACACAGGCAAGCACCCTATGTTTATGGCTATACACATTTATTGGCGAGGGGACGCGCACGCTGACCCTGAGAACGTGTTTGGTAGTATAGCTGACGCACTATTTGCAAATGACAAGTACCTAGCTGTAAAAGTTGACTACACACACCAAGGTAAGGAAAAACAGCCTTATGTTGCTATAATGATTAGACCATATGCCACAAATACCGCAAAATAAAAAAGAGTTTTTGCAAACGGCTGAGCCGTTAACACTATTTTGCTTTGTGGATCTAACCACAATGAGTGCAGTGTATAAACTAACTCACCCTATGTACGAGCACGAAACGCAGCAGGCGGGGCTGGCTGAGAACCCTGAGCACATTTATTTGTACATACGTAACCAAGCTGCCCGCGACTACGTGGGGGTATACGGTACAAACCTAAATACACCTAAAGAGGTGAGCGTAACTATATAGCCCTTGCAATTTAGTGTACACTGTGTACACTACGTATGTGATGAGTAAGGAAAAAATTAACATTAAAAAAATACGTTTACTGTGCCAAGCACTTAAACATATGCCTCACTCACCTGCACAGCTTAAAATAAGGGAAAAGTTGGCAAAACTATAATTATGAAAACATTTTTAAAAGTAGTGGCGGTAGTCATTGTGATGTTTATTGGCTTTGTATTCTTAGCTAATATAGGGGCAGAGCACGCATTAAAGGACGCTAGGACGCGAGTAGCAGGGGACTTTGAGCAGCAATATGCAGACGCAAAACTATACGGCAGTGCTGTAGACCGTTGCGTACGGGCAGGCTTAGTGGCTGAGGGTTACCTACAGGCACGTGACAGTGACAATTACGGTAAGTGGAAAGCTATAGAGCGTACTGATTGTGAGGCAGCGGGCATACCGCAGCAATAGACACAGCTACCCCGCACGAATACGTGCGGGGTTTGCTATTATGGTGTAGGAAAGTACCACACAACCTGAAAGGAAAGGAAAAATGGACGATGAACGCACACCACTTGACCAACGGGCACGCGAGGCTGAGCAATATGCGTTTGACTTTGGGCAAGCGCCAAAACCACAACCGCCACCGCAAGAGCTGCAAGAGCAGAAAACCTGCAACCGTGCTGGCTACTGCTACTGCCCTAAGTGTCACGCAAGGTAAAAAAGGTGACACTTAAACCAACCTGCCAGCCTGCAAAAAGGCTGGCATTTTGTTACACTATACGTAATGAGGACTTTTTTAACACAGATAAAGCACAGCAAGCACGGTATGAGCCACAACCCCGTATATAAACGGTGGGTTAATATGTTGCACCGTTGCTACAACCCTAAGCGGGAAAAGTATGCACGCTATGGGGCTAGAGGTATTAAGGTGTGTAGGTCGTGGCACACCTTTGAAAACTTTTATAATGATATGGGGGCAAGTTACAAAGACGGCTTAACGCTAGACCGCATAGACAATAACGGCGATTACTGCCCTGAAAACTGCAAGTGGGCAAATGCTGCAGAGCAGACACGTAACAGAAGTAATAGCCTAAGTTTCATTTACAAAGGGGAACTGCTACCAGTAATTGAAATATCACACCTAACAGGTATACCCTATAGGACGCTTGCTTACCGTGTGAGCAAAGGTTTTACAGCAGAGGAAGTCTATAGCCTTAAACCGATACGTAGGAAATTGCAAACCGCATAACACAAAACCCACTAGAAAAGACTAGTGGGTATTGTGTTTATGTTTTTGAAGGTTTTTAATTGTGAAAAGAACGCCTGCGCTATGCAGGTATGCCTATAGTCTAGCACTTGACTTACTGCTACAGTATAGGTGTAGGTGTGTAGCTGATCGCACCTATATGGTTTGCGGAAGTGATGACCCCGCACAATACCATTTTTTTACAACGCTATATAGCCCGCGCACCACCGTAACAGGTGGTGCGCTTTTTTATGCACACACTGTGCACAGTTAGGGTGTTTGCGTTTCCACGTACACTGTGTACAATAAATAGGTACAGAGGTTTATACATTTATGCAATTACATTATGGGTGAATTAACACCACAGCAGGCACAAATACTAGAGGTGCACAAGCAAATGGACGAGGCATTTATTAAAACATTTTGCCAAGAGGGTACGTTTATGGGTGAGGACGGCAAGACCATACACGGTATTTGCAGACCTGTGAGCGCAGACGAGGTACTAACCTTTATGCACCGCTGGAACGCAGTAATTATTGAGGTTACTAAGGACAATGGCAAAGCGTAAAAACAACTTAACCAACACCTGTGCCACGTGTAACAAGCCGTGCAGCCGTAACGCCAAGCGCTGCGAGCTGTGCGCTAGACCAAACCGTATGCCACAACGTAAGGACGTAGGCATTACGGTAACCAACACCAACATAGTTAAAGTGATTGGACGGGCTATAGAGAGGGTTAAGGACACAAAAGTATGATAGCCCGCATACTATGTGCCCTAGGGTGGCATAAATGGCAGTACAGCCCGCGTGGGGCAGTACGGCGGTGCATACGCCACTGGCGGTGTAGAAAAGAGGAATGGTTTAAAAAATAATTTAATCTTTATGGCAAAAACAGTAGTACAGAATATGCGTATTTACCCCGCTAGTAAGTACACAAAGCTAGGGCTTTGGTTTAGACGCAAGTTTTTAGGGCACTTTGTAGTGTTGGGTAAGGATCTAAAAAGCCTGATACCTAAAGACCGTATGGACAAGCGACTAATTAAAAACAAGGTACTGTACGGCGTAAAGATTAAAACCCGTTAATTGTATGGCTACTAAAAACACCGCGCCAGTTGAGTTACAACACCACGGGCAGTCACGGGTACAGGGGTGCTGCACCGTATGCGACTGGCAAAGTAGTTTTTATGGGGCAGTTGAAAGCACGCAGCATACTAAGGAAACGGGACACCCTGTTACCGTCACAAAGCATTACTCATACACGATATTTTTAAAAAAAGACTATGGCAAAAAAGCGTAAAGATCCTAACCAAGTAAGTAGTTTTTACACTACTGAAAAAGCCAAGGTACAGCCTGAGCTGGCTATACGTGAGGCATACCTACGGGCAACCGTAGAAACCTTAGACTGCTTTGGTGTAGACAAATACAGTGTTGAGCGCTTGCGGGGCATGAATGATTTACTAGAGCAGTTTGTTAATTTAGAGCTATAGGTATGGAAATATACGCAGCAAAAGGTGACGAAAAGCAAATAGAGCTACGTTGGTGGCACGCGTTTATGATCTTTACGTGGTTACCAGCAACACTGTGCATACTAATTGGCAGCCTGTTTATATGGCTAGCTGACGCACTTTTATTGGACACGCACCACTTTGAGCTGAGTGCAAAACCTAAGTATAAAACTGAGGTTAAGCCTAAGGTAGATATGACGCGCGAGACTGTAGTAATGCGGGAACGCGGGCGCATACGGGCGGGCATAGTGACTATACCCACCTTTAATGGGCATATTTCACGGGCAAGTGTGCTGCAGGTAATTAACGGTACGTATGAGCGAAAAGGATAAACCACAGGGCATACCTAGCCCTTTTAGTGGGCACGCCACGGTAGTTAGAAAAGCTACTAATAGCGATGATATTGCAGACAAAATGGCTAAGGGGTTTGCCCGCCTACTAGCCGTATTGGAAACGCAAAATGCCAACGTAGACGCGTACACGATGACTAGCTACCTAGCAGGCTTTACAGCCTCACTACAAGCCCTAGGGTTTGACCAAAAAGAGGGTATGCACCTGACCAAGCTAGTAGCTGAGCACATTATTAAAATTGGCACTGACGATGAGCCGTGCGACTGCCCTAACTGTAAAAAAGACAAGTAATTTATGGCAAATGTTGACATACAAGTAGCCGTTATTAAAGGCTACAATGAGGAAAAGAAACTATTAACAGAGAGCTGGCTAGGCAGCAACGCTGATCTACGTAAAGAGATTGGGGAACGCATTAAACAAATTGACGAGTTGCTAGCCAAGTTTAAAAACCCCTACAGCGGGGGTGAGGACGAGTAGAGAGGCTTAATTTATTTGAAATAACCACACTATATGAAACTTACAGCAGACCACAAGACCACCACATTAACCGCTGAAACGCCCGCAGAGGCGCTAGAGCTATTTAAGTTTTACCAAACCACGCTACAAGTACCAGCGCCAGCACAGGAAACGCTAAAGCTACCTGAGGCAGCGCCCGTAAAACGTAAGTACACCAAGCACCCTAGCCGTAAAAATAAGCAGTGGACTGACGCAGAGCTAGAGCAAATACTAGAGCTATCCTATAAGGAAAGTTGCGAGCACGGCGAGGTGAGTAAGCTAGCTAAAAAACTAAAGCGTACCGCTGCAGCGGTGAGTGGGAAATTGTACGAGCTGAGACTAAACAAGAGGGCTAAATAATATGTCACACCCACTTTTTGACGATAAGGTACAGAGCCTAGTAGCAGCATTAAAGTTGCAAATGGCTGAGTACAACGTAACCCTGCGCGAAATTACTTTTACGGGTAATGGTGTAGAGGGGACGGTGCAAGGGGTGCGCGTAAAAAACCTGTATAAGCCTGCACCTGTAGTTAATACCAAGGTGAGCGCTACAGAGCAGCGTGTGCTTAATGAGTTGGCAGAGCACTACCACAATGAGGAAGCTAATTGCTTGTACACCCGATTTATTGCTAAAGAGACAGGGCTAGAGTTTAAGCAGGCACGCCGTGCAGTGCGTGCGTTGGTGCGTAAGGGGCTGGCTGTGTACGAGCGGGGGTTATTTGACTATGACGGTATGATTGCTGGCAGTGGCTACCGTGCGAGCTTTGAGGGCGCACTGCTAGTGAAAGGCTGCCAAAATAAAGACACCTGTGGCAACTTAGCAGACATGATTACGGGTGAGTGCCAGCAGTGTTGGGAAAAACGCCGTGTTTATGCCTTTACTGCCGATTGGGGGGACTATAAAAAGGGTGACACGATCACTAAAGAGCAGCTAGGGGACGGCGATATATTTAAAACCTTGTATTGGGGTACTTATGAAAATGAGTATAAAGATAAACGCCTAGAGGACGCTACGCCTACACCCGCATGGTGCTGCCAAGAGTGCGGTAATAAAGACTGCGTATGCTAGAGAAAAACACAGGTTTTAGGCGTGTATTGAGGGCAATAAGCACCCGCCAAGAGCTAATAAAACTACTGCAGAGTAAGCCAGTTATTAAAGGGGCAGACTTAGAAAAGGCTATAGATCTAGCCAAGCGTCTAGTATGAAAAAAATACTTTTAAAACACGGCTTTGAGGCAATAGTAGACGATGAGGACTACCCGTATTTGTCACGTTTCCACTGGACACTGTACGGTGGTAAGGATAGTGGGGACGAGAGGGCGGTACGCGAGTTTTTTATTAACCGTAGGACAGTGATCGTGCCTATGTGGAAGTTTTTAATAGCCAGCGAAAACAATAAAGAGGTAATTTACCTTAACCGTAATAGCTTAGACAACCGTAAAGAAAACCTACGTGTAGTACCAGCGTACGTAGCAAACCACAGGGCAGAGAAAAAGAGCAGGGGGGCGAGCGCTACGCCAACGTCTAGGTATAAAGGGGTGAGCTACAGCAATACGTACCAAGGGCATAAAAAATGGATAGGCGATATTGTATGCAACGGTAAGCGGTACAGTAAGCACTTTTTTACAGAGCGTGAGGCTGCAGAGTTTTATAACGAAAAAGCAAGGGAAATATACGGTGAGTTTGCTTACCAGAATGTAATAGAGCCACTTAAACATGATTGGTTTGTATTTAAGCAAGATACTTTTAGGTGTTGTAGAGCGTGTGGGGTTATAGAGAATGAAAAAATTACAGACGGGGAGTGCGTGGGCAAGGTGCACGTGCTGCTGAGGTAGTAGATATAAGCAGGGTAAGGGCTATTGGTTACGCGATATTAAGCGATAGGTACAGTGTTGCTAAGTGTGTACACGTGTGGCACGTAGGGTGCTATACTTAATGCACTATGGCAAGGGGAAACAGGAAACCTACAGGAAAAACTAACAAGGCTGGCGATAAGCGCGGGACTACTGAGGGTAGTGGACTTACGCAGTTTAAAGAGGGTGAGAGTGGCAACCCTAATGGTAGAAAAAAAGGGCAGCGTAACTTTGCGACTATTTACCGTGAGGCGTTAATAAAGGTGGGGACAACTAAGGGTATTGAGCCTGACGATTTAGAGCTAGCCCTAGTGGTTAAGGCGCTAGAAAAAGCGCTTAAAGGTGACTTTAAGTTTTACCAAGACGTACAAGACCGTATACACGGTAAGCCTGTGCAGACCAACCTAAACAAGTCTATAGACGATACTGAGCTAGACGAGGACGAAATAGAGACACTTGACGCTATGCTAGCCAAGTTTGTTAAGAAAAAGCCAGCTACCAAAAAGCCTAAGGCTACTAAAAAAGTAGCAACGGCAGCGTAGCTATGATTACTGACCTGACGAGAGCCGAAAAAGAGCTTATAAAAAAGAGCGCGTTAGCCCGTGTGCGTTTAAGTAAAGCTAGTTTTTTCCACTTTTTGATGATCTACCACCGCAAGCTATTTACGCTTGACCCTGCTGACTTTCATATTGAGCTAATTGAGGTACTAGAGGACGGGGAAAAAAAGTATGTGGCGGTATTGGGTTACCGTGGGTGTGCCAAGAGTACCCTGCTAGAGCTATACGCCTTATGGGAACTGCTGACAGGGCGCAATAAGTTTGCTGCCTATGTACGCAGCACTATAGACGGGGCGCATATGAGCCTTGCCAACATACAAGACGTTATTGTAAACAACGCCAAGCTGCGTAACGATTTTGCTATACAGGGGGCTGAGAAAACTGTGCGTAAGTTTGACGAAAAGTGGACTACCAGCCAAATTACAGTTAATGGCTGTACCCTAGTAGCCAAGTCACGGGGGCAAAAAATACGTGGTGCTAAGTTTGGTAATGAGCGTATTGGTTTAATTATTGGTGACGATATTGAGGACATAGAGGACGCTGACACCGCCGAAAAGCGTAAGAAAACACGCCGTTGGTTTTTTAGTGAAGTGCTACCAGCTACCAAGCAAGGTGTGCAGGGCGATACGGTTAAGGTGGTACTGATTGGTAACCTTGTACACCGTGACTGCCTGCTAAAGTATATGCAAAAGAGTAAAATAGTTGAGGTTATTGAGATACCGCTACTGTATAAAGAGGGTGCGAAAAAGGGACAGCCAACGTGGAGTGCACAGTACCCTACAATGGGACACGTACAGGCAGAAAAGGATAAGGTGCTAATAGCTGGCGAGGGTATGGGGCACGTAATTTGGGCACGTGAGTATTTACTAGAGGAAGCTGACGAGAGCGACATGATAATAAAGCGCGAGGACATACAATATTACCCCCTAGAGTGGCTACAACGCGCTGTACAGCGTGCGGGTGTTGGTATTGACCTTGCTATTAGTGAAAAGGAAACTGCCGACTATACGGCGATGACCAAGGGGCTAGAGGTTAATAGTGACGAGGGGCAACCTAAGCTGCTTATACTACCTAGTAACTTTAAAGGACGGGTAGGGTTTGCTGACGCAGTAGCTAAAGCGGGTGAGATCCGCGAGCATATGCCACACGGTACTAAGTGGTACGTGGAAAAGGTGGGCTACCAGCAGGCGTTTATTGAAACCTTAGAGAAAAACAGCTTTATAGTTGTGCCTATGACCGTGACAAAAGACAAGCGGGCGCGAGCTATGGAAGCCAGCCAGTACATTAAGAGCGGGCGGGTACTTTTCCCTGAGGTGGGGGCTGAGAGTTTAATAGAGAACATACTAGGGTTTGGTATTGAGGCGCATGATGACGAAATGGACAGTGCCGTACACCTTATTAACGGTATGTGCAAGAGTAGTGGCGGTTTAATCTTTGGCTAGTGCTATAATTTATTGTATGAAAAACTTATTAAAGTACGTTGCAGGTGTAACACGCGCAATAGCAGGGCGCATAAAGAGCGTGCAGCTTGCGGGCTACAACACGTTTAGCGGTATTGAAAGCTACTTTGATACTAAGAATATGCAGACGTACAAGACTAGCCTGTACGTCTATATTGGTGTGTCTATGATTGCACGCCGTGTGGCTGGCATACCGCTTAACTACTACAAGGTTAAGGGTAGTAACGGTGAAGTGGTAGAGGTGCTAGATCACCCCGTAATTGACCTTATGGCTAACCCTGTGCCATACCTGACACAAAAAGAGTTTTTTGAGTTGAGTGCGATGTTTTACCTGCTGAGTGGTGACGTATTTTGGTATTTAGAGCAAGTGCCTAAGAGTACCAAAGTGTTTATGCACCCACTGCGCCCTAATGACGTAGAGGTAGTGCTTAATGCAGACCAAACAACCGTACTAGGTTACCGCTACACAACTGGCGGGGTACACGCGTTACTACAGCCTGAGAACGTGGTGCATATTAAAAACATAGACCCTACCAACATTTTGCGTGGTGTGGGTGTTTTAGCGCCTGCTAGTACCCGTATTAGTACAGAACAAGAGGCTACTAACTACCAAGCTAACTTTTTCAAAAACCAAGGTAGACCTGACGTAGCTGTATTTATTGACCAAGAGCTAACACAGGCACAAATTGACGAGGGACGCGCTAAGTGGCAAGAGGTATACGGGCGCGGGCAAGGCGGGCAAGCTGGCTTTTTTGGTAAGAACGTAAAAGAGGTAAAAATGCTAGCTGTTACCCCACGTGAAATGGACTTTATCGCTACACAAAACTTTTTGCGTGATGATATTCTAGCGAGTTTGCATATACCTAAGGCTATGGTTACCAGTGATGACGTTAACCTAGCAAACGCTAAAGAGGCTAACAAAATGTACATTACTGAGGCTGTGCTACCAGTTGTAGACGCGTTTAAGGACGCGATTAACAACCGCCTAGCGCCTAAGTTTGATGACACGCTGTTTACCCGCTATGACAACCCTGTGCCTGAGGATAGAGACATTAAGCTAAAAGAGGCAGTGGAACTTAAAAAGGGTGGCATTATTTCCGCTAACGAGGCACGCGAAATGTACGGCTATGCACCTGCAGACGGGGCTGACGAGCTTGCCACTGTTAGTGCGCCAGTAGCTACTACCCTTATGTACGAGGCTAAGCAGATCCTTAAAGCACGCCCTGTGCTGCGTAAGCGCCTCATAGCGATAGAAAAAACCATTAAGGCGGTAATGCTAGCAAAGCAGGCTGAGGTAACGCTACGCAAGCCCCTAGGCGTTTCATTGTTTAAGAGTACTGACAACCGCAAGGCATATGCTGCAGCGGTTAATAAGGCTGTAGACGTTAAGGCAGACAAGCTAGCACCTACAGTGGTTAAGTACTTTGAGGGTATGCTAGAGCGCATACTTAAAAACAGTACACAGGCATTTAGTGCTGAGGGCTTTATGGACGTTGCAGAGGAACGCACACAGTTTAAAGCAACGGTAGTACCAGCCCTTATTAAGACACTGGAAAAGGCGGGACAGGACGCGCTAGACGCACTGTATGTGCCTACCAAGGTAAATACTGAGGGTGAGGAGTTTGTGCTTACACCTGCCCTACTAGCCAAGTACACTGAACGTACCAGCCTACTTACTGAGAGTATCGTAAACACTGCCCACGAAAGCGTTAAGAGCGTGATTATGCAGGGGCTTGCTGCAGGGGACGGTGTGGACGTTATAGGGCGTGCACTACGTGACCACTTTGAGGAAATGAAAGTATGGAAAGGCAAGCAAATTGCCCGTACTGAAACTGGCTATAGTCAAAGCCTAGCTACGCAAGAGGCGTACAAGCAGAGTGCTATAGTTGTAGGTAAAGAGTGGATAACAGCGGGCGATAGTGACGTACGTGACGAGCACAAAATGAATGACGGCGTTATTGTAGACAAAAACGGTGTATTTCCAAACGGTGAGGAATACCCCGCACAGCACACTATTAACTGCCGTTGCGTGATCGCACCAACGCTAGGTGAGACTGGCTTATAAACATAATGCTATTGCAAAACGTGCAATTATTAACTTAACGTGTTGTATAATTAACCTATGAAGCTAACGCAAAAACAAATAGACGAGCGAAAGCAAAAGGCACTGAGTGTGGTAAATACCAAAGTGTTAATTGACGTTTCGCAACGGGCTATTAGTTTGAATGAGGAAAAGAAAACTGCCGTTTTTGTAATGAGCACTAGCGACCCTGACCGTCACACTGACATTGTAGACCAAGAAACATGGATCTTAGACTATTTTGTTACTAACCCTAGCTTTTATTTCCAACACGAAAGTTACGACTTTCCTATAGGTAAGTGGCTAAAAGTATGGCTAGAAAACGACCCTAACAACGCTGGCAAGAAAATGCTAGTAGGTGAGGCTGAGTTTGCTACTGAGATTTATGACAAGGCACAGCTAGCGTGGGACATGGTAAAGGGTGGCTATATGAATATGTGTAGTGTTGGTTTTATACCGCACCGTGTCGAATATGACGAGACTAAAGACTGCTTTGTATTGTATGACTGCGAGCTATTGGAGTGCTCACTAGTTGGTACTGGATCTAACCGCCGTGCGCTTGTACGTGACGCTGTGAGTGCCATTATTGAGGTTAAGGACGCGCTAGTAGCAGAGGTTAAACTTAACCCTACTGTGCATAACGCAGCGCAAAAAGCCAAGGCAGCGCATATACTTAACAAAGTTGCACGCTCACTAGTAAAAACTGAATAGAGAACCAAAAGCGCCTTATATAACTTGACCCCTGAAATGGGTAGGCATAGAACAGAACTTATTAACTAACTTACCAATAAAATGTTACCTAAACATTACATTGTAGTTGATGAGGTTAAGTTTTATGCCACTAAAAGTGGTGAGCTTTACCTTAAAGACGGTGAGGCTGTAGCTGTACCTGAGGGCGCAGAGGCAGACCTTACAGAAGTGGACGCAGAGGACGCAGCAGTAGACGCTGTTAAGGCGTTTATTACTAAGTCTATGGCTGACGGCAAGACTGAACTTGCTAAGGCTACAAAGGACGCAGAGGACGCAGTAACCAGTATGTTTAAGACTATTGGGGACGCTGCAAAAAAGAGTACCCTAGGGCTTGCTGAGCTTAAAGACAGTAAGAACGTCACTATTAAGGTAGCTGACGTTATGGCTGGACTTAAAGCCCTTGCTACAGGTAACACCAAGGCGTTTAGTTTTGAACTTAACACCAAGGCAGACCTTGAAGCGCTCACAAAGGCAACTGGCGTTGTGGACTTTACAGGTGATGTAGTAGAACCTACACGCGACCCTGAAATTACCCGCGACCCTGTGCGACAGCCGTTTATTGAGCAGATTGCTAACACAATGAACGTAGACCAAGGTGGTTTGCGCTACGTGGAAATTGTCACTGAGACAGGCGCACCTGCTACAACTGCTGAGCTTGCTGCTATTCCTGAAAAGGACTTTGAGTATGAGGCATTTACTGCCCCACTTAAAAAGGTAGCGGTGATTAACAAGCACAGTGTTGAGTTGCTAGAGGACGCACCACAACTTGCAAATGCTATCCAAGGTATGATTACTGAGGATCTAAACATTGTAGTTGATGACCAACTGCTTGACGGTGACGGCACAGGCACAAACCTTACAGGTATTTTGTCACGTGCTACGTTGCTTGACGCTGCAGCGGTAGGTGCACAGGTACTTGCAGGGGCTAACCACTTTGACGTTATCCGTATTGCGATGACCAAAATTGCAGTTGCGGGTAAGGGTAAGTTTATCCCTACACACGTGCTTTTGAACCCTGTAGACACTGAGACACTTGACCTTACAAAAGATAGCCAAGGACGTTACGTTATGCCAGCCTTTAGTGCTGCTGACGGTACACGCATTAAGAGTGCGTTGGTTATTGAAAACGTAGGTATTCCTGCTGGCGAGTTTTTGGTGGGTGACTTCCGAAAGCTAAAGGTGGGACGTAACGGCGGTGTACGTGTAGAGTTTACTACCAGTGATGGTACAGACTTTGCTAAGGACATTATGGCAATTAAGGCAGTACGCCGACTTTGTTCATACGTCCGTACAAATGACGCTGGCGCGTTTCAAACAGGTGTGTTTGCGACAGTTAAGGCTGCACTTGCGTCTTAACCTAAGTTGGTGGGCAGTTAGTGGGGGTTTATACCCCTACTATACTGCCTGCCAGTTAGTAACTAATTGCAATAACACATATGTTAAAACTAAAAGTAGGCGAAATTGTACAGAATAAGCTAAAGCAATTTACCAAAATTGTAGCGCTTAAAAGTGGCTTTGTGTACTTTAATGGCTGGCACTTGAAAAAGGAACAGGCAGAAAAGACAGAGGGCACTAATGGCAATAGCCCGATGAATGAGCGAGGCTTTGCAAGAGCTGTAGGGCAGACCCTAGAGGCTGACACAGCTAATGCAGGGGCGGGGACTGAGGTAAAGGCAACTGACGCTATTAAGGCGTTTGCTGCTGAGAATGGTATTGACCTTACTACTGTGACAGGCACAGGGGCAGGCGGTAACATACTTAAAAAGGACGTAGAGGCTGCTATTAAGGCGAAAGCTGATCTAGTTGACTTTACGGTTACTGAGGAAACGGTGGACGAACTTAACGCACATTTACCTGACGGCGCTGAGCCATACAAGGTAGGTGATGTGGCTAAACTTTCACCAGACCACGAACTGCTTAAATAAGCCAAGCCAAATACTAAAAAAGGTGTGCGTACTGCACACCTTTTTTGTGTATATACGCAAGGGCAAGTGTTATAATCTTTATAAATTATGGCAACTATAACTACTGATACATTTTTAGACGGTGGTGTAGCCCGTACAGCGGGCGAGGCGTGGACTATTAACGGTGGGGTACTCACAGTACGTACTGATACACGCGTACACGCTAATGCACCCGCGTCTATGGTGGGTGTATTGGGCGCTATTACTATTTCCGCTACTCTAGGTGGTGGTGTGTTGCTAGACGGGCGAAACGTGCGACAGCTAGCCTATAACAGCGGTAGTGGCAACGTACCTGCTATTGGTACGTTAGTGTCACAGGGTGGTGTAGAGGGCTACCTATTGGCTGTATACGCTGATATGGTGAGCGCACCCGTTGCAGTAGGGGCAGCTATGCCTGCAAGTGGCTTTATTAAGTTTAGAGAGGTTACAGGTGGCGCGTTTGCAGCAGGCGCACTGACAGGTATTGGTGCGAGTGCTACGGGCGCTGACGTTGTGGGCTGGATAGAGGTAGTACAACGCCAAGCGGTAGCAAATACTGTACCGCGTTTAGGCTTTTACCGTGTACGGGGTGATTGGTTTGAGCTAGGGGAAACTAGCGGTGCTGCAGGGCAAGTTTTCCAAGTACCTACCAACGGTGGTGGGGCAGGTACACACGTGCCTGCTGTATGGATCGAAACCGCGCCAGCCAGCGGGGTGTATGAAAGCTACCCTGCTGTGCGTGACACATGGTTTTTAGCTGCTAACCTAGACACTGATATACGCAATAAGTACGTACAAACGCTAGGTGGCGGGCAGGTGCGTATTGGTTTTGACGGTACGGCTAATGCTGGATTTGTGCCACATGCAGGCTGTAAAGTACGTATACCTAACGTGATTGGTAGGCAGTCTACCAGTGCAGGTGGTGACGCTAATAACCAAACACCGCATACTACCCTAGCTACCCGTCCTGACTTTACGACTACTGCAGCAGGTGACATAGATTTTGAGAACTTTATAAACGATTGGTATCACTTGTTTGCAAGTGCGTATAAAGTACGTATGGTAAACGTGGCTACTTTTGACGCGCATAGCTCTAGTAATGAGGCTAGCCCTACTGATCTAAATAACTATGCGGTAGGCGCATATATTGCAGGGCAGACACTTACACTTTTAAATAATTCTCTAGGTGGTACTTTAACAGACTGTAGGTTTGTACGACCTGACGCAGCAAGTAACGGGCATAGTATGGCAGTTACAGGGTGCTCTAATTACACTATAAATAACGTGCGAACGGGTGTTATTGCATATGCCCGTAGTACTGGCGGTGTAGTATTTAGCCAGTGCCGTAACCTGACTATTGACGGTATGATTACGTACGCTGCTACCCTAGTGTTTACTACGTGCTCTAATGTTTTAGTTACCAACTTAAATTATATTGACCGCCTAAAAGGGGTAACTAATGCCACTACAGGTAAGTATGCGGTGCAGTGTACTGTGTCCTGTGACAACATCATTATAGACGGGGTAATACTAAGCTACGCAGGTGAGCTTAACCCCTACCTAGGTGTATTTAATGCGTCCAACTGCTCTAACCTTACCTTTAGAAACTTAGGGACTAGGGCAGTACCCGTAGACGTAAATGCGTCTTTTGCGCCAGCTTATATTTTCCAAGACAGCGGTAATAATGACGGGGTACGAGTACAGCGGTGCTACCTAGAGGCTACCCGTACGTCATTGTATGTAACTGTAAATACGTCTAAAAATATCACTTTTGAGGACGTACACGGTACAGTAGGCTCACTAC
>Ga0172380_10001781_pt1 | contig 36392 bp, 39 predicted proteins | sample Leawe162metaG_FD_119747 | JGI IMG/M metagenome (GOLD analysis project Ga0172380, IMG submission 119747) | Leachate microbial communities from a municipal landfill in Southern Ontario, Canada - Leachate well 162 metaG | ecosystem: Engineered > Solid waste > Landfill > Unclassified | place...
GGCGTATGTTTGGCGCCGCGCTTTGGTTCTTCTGGTTTCTGTAGTGGTGTGACGGGCGGGATTGTATCAGGAGATTTTTTGGAGATTTCTCGGATAATTCCTCTCTGGGTTACTGTGAGCTCGCCTGTGAGAATATTTTCCATGAGTACAAGCGCAGAAGAACGAGTACAGCCGTGAGTAGTGAGAATCTCGATAACTCTCTCAGGAGTTCTGCCTGTATTATTCTGGTCAATAGCATGTGCTCGAAGTGCCTCTTTTACTCCATGTATTGCACTGTGCTTTGCTGACTCATTTGACGGTTTCATAAAAGTACTTTAATAGTTAAAGTATTTATATACTATTGTTATAATATTTTTGTCAATCAGTCTTTTTCAGTTTTTCTCTGTTTTGTTTGAGCCTTTTCCTTCGTATCATTATCCTCACAGGACTAAGTGCTCGTGACTCTTTTTCCATAAATTGGAGATCTTTTTGTACCCATGCATATTTCTTTCAGTTCTGTCACTCAATATCAGTTGCAAGCCTTGCTTCAGTGAAGTAGTTCCTCATTGCTGCTTCAGCTGTTTCTCCCGTGATTTCCCTGTCATGAGGAGAGCCAACCAGGAGAGATCTCCAGAGTGTAATTCCTCATATGCTTGCGAAAAATTCTGGGCCGGATTTTCCAGGTTTTTCAACAATCTCTACATTTCAGAGCTGTCAGAGCCAGTCTTTTATAGCTTCGAGAGTGTAGAGGGGTTTATTATTTTGTTGTTCTTGTCATGATGCTGTATTTCCATTTGCTGCCCTTACTCTTTTCAAGAGTCGTCGTAGACTCCTTTGTAGTTTTAGTTCTCTTTTTTCATCACGAGTGTTGCCAAGAGCCATATTTCGTATTTTCCATCGCTCAGACCCAGTTAGCTCTCTCGTTATGATCCTTTGCACAGTATCTCATAGAGCACCACCATCACCAATTATTTCATTGAGTCTGCGACCAATTTTACCACTTTTGAGATAGGCTATAGCCTCCTCGTGAAGTTCTTCTTTTATGGTATGGATTTTCTCATGTTCTCGGGATTCGTTTGCAGGTTTCATAAATTCACTTTACTCGTTAAAGTATTTATATAGTATTGTCTTACAGTGGTTGTCAATAATTCTCCTGAGGTAGATTGTCCTTTGTATTTTGTATTTTGTATTTATACTCTCCTCTATGTCTGAACCAATTCAAACCCCAACACCTGCTCCAGAAGAGAAATATACTGGATTTTATGGTATCAAGAGCGATCTCGTGAATGTCTCGACCTATGGAAAGGAAAAAATAACCTTTAATCCGGACAGAGGAGCTATCGTCTTCTTTTGCCATGATTGTCGGAAATTCGTCGAAACAGATCGTGCGGATCCAAAGAAAATGAAATTCACTTGTCAGACCTGCAAAGGAAGAAAAATCTCCTATGGAACAGAGGAGAGTCTCCGTGAGCATTACAAGCGGCTCCTGGTGAAATAGCCTATTTGATTTTCATAATAAACGGGTATAATTCATACTATAACCTTTTATTATGTCATTACTTGAACCTGAATCTGCTGAGTCTGTTGAGGTAGAGCGTATTCTAGCCATGACCCCTGAAGAATTATATGAACTCAGTGATGAGGAAAGGCAGAAATTATGGAGTGCTGTGTGGTGAAATTCATCAGCGTCGAGAGAAGCTCAGACTCTCCTCCGTGTCAGACAAGAATTAGATACATTTGAGATCAAACTACAAGAATTGTCGTGATACCCACTCTCAAACAATCTCCATGAATCTGAGCCTGAGAATATCCAATATTGTGAAATTGTGAGAGGTTTTTTAGAGAGATTGGTATGACTTTTTTCACAATATAAGAAGGATTTTTCTAATACAGAACTGGAGAAATTTCAGGAGACTCTCGGTCAATCTTTTCGTCAAAAACGCATCTATGAAGGAGATATAGATAGAGCAAGCTCAATGCTTTTGACTTCTTTTTCCTGGAAAGATAATCCAGATTTTGCTCATGTAGCAGATGAAATCTGTCGAGGTATGACCTACACTCATACATATGTAGATAGTGAACATGATTGGCCGGCAAGATTTTTTGGTGATTATGTATCTTGAACGATAGATTTTTCTGAGTTTCAAGCAAGGTTATGAGCTTATAATGAGTCACAAGAAGAAATTCTTGATGCCATGAGAAGTAATATGGTAAAAACTATTCTGAAAATTCACCAAATACTCCGATCGGGCAAACCATATGATGAGACTGAATTTTATTCTTCTCCTTATGAGATGCCACATGAAGAAATTCTTCAAAAACATAACCAGCTCCTTCGATATAAGAATATTTTAGCCCTCGATGAACCAGCTCTGAGAGCACAGTTGGAACCACTGATATATATGTATTCTGGCGATATCTCAAGAGAACAATAAAATTCTACATTAGAGAAGAACTTATCAAATAGTCATTATCAACTTTTTACGGAATTACTTGAATTTTAAAAATACCCCTCTATACTCAGTGGTACTTACTCGTTTGTGTAAGACTTAATTTTTTATACTTTTCTCAATATGGATGAGAACAAAAAAGCAGCACTCCAGGCCGCGCTCAAGATGATCGAAAAACAATATGGCGCTGGATCAGTGATGGTCATGGGTGAAAAACCTCATGTCCCAGTCGAGATGGTGTCTTCAGGGAGTCTCAAGCTCGATGAAGCACTCGGTGGTGGTTATCCGAAGGGGCGTATCGTCGAGATATTTGGTCCAGAGTCATCTGGTAAGACGACGCTCGCACTGCATGCAATTGCAGAAGTACAGAAAAACGGAGGCACGGCAGCATTTATCGATGCAGAACATGCACTCGATCCTCAGTATGCGGCGAAGCTCGGAGTTGATATCAAAAATCTCATCATCTCACAACCAGATTACGGCGAACAGGCCCTTGAAATCATTGATGCTCTCGTACACTCCGGAGCGGTCGATATTATCGTCCTCGATTCTGTCGCAGCTCTCACGCCAAAAGCAGAAATAGAGGGGTCTATGGGTGACTCTCATATGGGTCTCCAGGCTCGTCTCATGTCTCAGGCACTTCGAAAAGTGACCGGTGCTATCTCCAAATCGGGTTGTCTCCTCATCGCCATCAATCAGCTCCGTATGAAAATCGGTGTGATGTTCGGTAATCCGGAGACAACGACCGGTGGTAATGCTCTCAAATTCTACGCTTCTCAGCGAGTCGATATCCGTCGTCGTGCTGCCATAGAAGAGGGAACTGGTGATGACAAGAAAATTCTCGGAAATGTCACTCGTGTCAAAATCGTCAAAAACAAAATCGCTCCTCCATTTCGTGAGGCCGAACTCGAAATCATGTATAACGAGGGAATCAGCCGAACCGGTGAGATCATCGATCTCGGTGTCGAGAAAAACTTCGTGAATAAGTCTGGAGCATTCTACACCTATGATGGTGAGAAACTCGGACAAGGTCGCGAAAACGTAAAACAGTACCTCAACGAACATCCAAAAGTCATGGATAAAATCGAAAAAGAAATTCGATCTGGCAAAATAGGTGTAGCCAAGGCTGAAAAAGAGGAAAAAGAAAAGAAGTAATTCCTTGTTAATACACTCTTTATAGATATTATTTCATCTATATGAGCTCTATAAAAGATATTCTTTCCAAGACCAGCCAGCAGGTTGGTCTTTTGGATGATGATAAAAAAATTGAATACGCTCGCGAAATGTCGTGATTTTCTTGATTAAAGGCAGCTTTCCTTGGTCAGCTCTGAGTCAAAGAATTCAGAACTATTATTGAGGGGAAGAGATTGATTTCACAGAAAACACAGAACTCAAAACACCACTAGTTTTTTCTTTCAATTTTTGCTCCGATTCCCTGGAGTCTCTCGACAAAATTCTCGTAGCCTCGCTCGATGTGCGAGACATTGTCGAGCTCTGTTGTACCGGAGGCTATCATACCAGCGATCAGCATAGCTGCGCCTGAACGGAGATCCCAGCTGGATACCTTGGTCGCTCTGAGTGTGGTTTTTCCAAAAATCATAGCTTCGTGCGGATTCATGAGCGCTATGTGTCCACGCATTTTCTCGAGCTCAACGAGCCAATTGAGCCTTCACTCAAACAGAATCTCATGAATACGACTGACACCATCTGCCTGCGACATGAGGATAGCCGTGGGGGATTGTAGGTCTGTAGGAAATCCAGGATAGATGTTTGTCTGTATGTCAGCTGCTTGCAGATTTCATGCTCGGAAGACTCGGAGTACATCTGAGCCCTTTTTTTCAAATCGTACGCCCATCTTCTCTATACTCGTCAGAAATGCTGTCAGGTCGCCTATACGAGCATCATGAATATCGATGTATTCTTCTGCTGTGAGGGCTCCTATGATGGCGAGCGTTCCCGAGACGATATAGTCGCTGACGACCTTCCCACTGAGATGTTTTTTGAGAGTGGTTGGTTTAATCGTGATCGTATGGTCATAGCGGAGGCTTATCTCAGCTCCTGCTTCTCTCAGGAGTTCTATGACATTCATCACATGTGGTTCGTAGGCCGCGAGTTCGATGGTAGTTATTCCTGTGCGTCCTAGTGCTGCGAGTATGAGCACGATAGTGCTTCCGACAGAGAAATACGCATTGACGCTCGTGTCATCAGTGTGGCTCTGACCACGAAATGAGAGCATTTCGTCTACCTGATTACTCGCATAACCGAGTTTTTCCAATCCTTTCACGATACCATCAATGGGCCGTTTTCCGATGCTGCATCAACCTGGGTAGGTCAGGGATACTTCGCCAAATCGCGAGAGAAGTGGCGGTATGAGATAGTAGGTTGCACGCGCTTTTTTGAAAAGTTCGTGACGGAGATTTGTGAGGCTGAGATTTTTATTATCTATGGTAAAAGTATTTTTCTCAAATGTGACTACAGCACCGAGACTTTCGAGGATATCCTTCAAGAGATGGACATCAGAAATATCTGGCACATTGGTCAGTTCAGCGGTTTCAAACATGAGAGTACTGGCAATAAGTGGCAGTGCTGCATTTTTGGAGCCACTCACCCAGATTTCTCATCGTGTTTGTGCGCCTCATGTAATCGTGTATATACTCATGGACATGTAGGATATGGATTTTTGAGAATAGTAAATAGAGGATCAAACGACTATTTTGTAATCCTCTTGAGATGTTTTTTCTTTTCTTCTATTTCCGCCACGAGAGCATCTACTTGGGTTTTGAGATCGCGTATGTGATTGCCCTCCGATTCGAGTATGAGACCTGAATACTGGACGAGTGTGCTCCGAATGACATCAAATTCCTTTCGAATATGTCCATCAACGATGGATTCATCGAGTTCTTGGATATTTTGTAACATTTCCTTCATCCCTCTCTCGATAAAATCAATTACACGCTTGATGAGCAAGATGAGCCTGTGTTCTATATCTTCTCGTGATTCTGAGAGGAGAAAGTCATGAAAATGGACGTCATCTACATCAAACACCTCTTCAATCACTCGTAGCATCACGCCCAATACGACTCAGTAAATCTCTATTTCATGTCCACGAACATCCGTCGTGTGCATCATATCCATGAGACTCGTGCCGAGCGTTCCCCAATTTTCAATAAAGAGATTTTTTTCTCAGAAAAGTACCCTTTTTATGAGTATTTGATAGTCTTCGTGGAGCGTACTTGATTCGATGATTTTGAGTGTATCTTGTATTTCACGGTCTATGACATGTTTTTTGATGACGAGTTCGAGGAAATAATCTTCAAGGATGTTATCTGATTTTTGCATACTTTTATGGTATCAGAATTTGACCTTTTTTGCAAATCCCTAGCATGTTTGTATGAATCCCACCGCCACGAAACAAGAAATCCTCTCGCAAGTACCTCAAAATGTAGCTCTTTTCCTTGAGCAAATGCGGGAAATGGGGGATAAGAGGGATATTCCCAATATTTCCTGGAATACCGCTGCTTTTCTCATAGAGCAGCTGCGTAGGAGAAATATTTCCAATATCCTCGAAATAGGCTCTGCAAATGGTTTCTCGACCATGATGTTGGCACTTGCTTGTCCAGATGCCTCTATCACCTCTATAGAGTTTTCTCGGCATGCTTTTGAGGAGCTGAGACAGAATCTTCAGTCCTTTAGTACAATGAAAAATGAAGAAATTACTTTTGTTCCAGCGGATCTGTGACCAAAGGTGACCTCAGATATTAACCAGGAGAAAATAGGCAATTTTTCACTCTATTATGGTGATGCACGAAGCGTCCTTCCAGCTTTTCTCGAGGGCGCAGATGAGCTTGTTTGCCCTCATCCTGAGAGTATTCTTCGGGAAATCCCAAAACAGCGATTTGATTTTATCTTTATCGATGGGGCATTTCGGATGACACGAGAATTTTTCGACCTTTCGCTTCCACTTCTCACAACCTGCGGGATGATCATCCTCGATGATGCGATTAAATATCGCTGGAAAATGGATGGTTTTCATGAATATCTCGATGAACAGTGAATTGCCTATGAGCTCGTGCAGACTGATGAAGATGATGGGGTGATGATAATCAATGTTCAATTATAAATTTCAATGTTCAATGGTGGAAGAACTTATTGAATATTTTTGAATATTTTTTCCTTCATGTGAATACTGGAAAATATAGGTGGCCACACTTCCAATAAAAGAGCAGAATAAACGCGTTGCATTGTGGTGAAAATTTCGTACCATCGTCACCAGTTATGGTACTCACCAAGAAACAAATCATCCTCATCTCTTCTTCTGTCTCGCTCCTCCTCATCGTAGGGGTGTGTTTTTTCTTTTTCCGAACACCCGACTCTAGTGTCGGCTGAGACCTAGTTATAGAAAAACCAGCAAAACAGGAAAGTGCTGATGATATCCGCATCAGACACATGAATCTCATTAAGAAAAGCATGGATGCTGCTCTGAGTCAGGGGCGTAAAATACCACTTCCAGCAAATGCTGTCGAAATTCACTTCTGATCTATTCCTCTCGTGTATCAGGGTGAAACGAGCAAATTTTTCTATGATGCTCTTGGTCTCAATCCGTTGCTTGACCCAGTCACTCAGAAACCCTACGCTTTTGCACTCTCACATGATGGAATGAAATATCAGTTCTTTGCTCAACTCGATGATGTACAGCGGGGTAACTTCTCAACCACGACCATGGTTTATTCTGTGTGAGAAGCAAGCCTCTTTGTGCAGGATGAAGAGAATAATGTCGTTACTCTCGAAAAGGCTCGTAAGCCTAGCATAGACCTCTCTATCTCGGAAACAAGGCGCAGCGTCTGACTCGATACTATCAAGAGTTGTCGGGAGATACTTACTCTCAAAAATCTCATTACTGTGCCTAAATCAGGTACCTATATGATACATATAGATGGTCGAGATACCCGAGTCTTCTGTGATATGCAGACGGATGGAGGTGGATGGACTCTTTTTTATGCGAATAACGGGTATGAGGATTCACCAATTCAGAAATCCTATGTTGATATGCGTGACACGATGAAGACAGAGCCAGTCCTTGACCTTAGTGAGTATAATAATCAATACCTCGCTGGACTGCTGGACTATTCTCATTTTACGGAGAATGGCACTGCAGAAGTTTTGATTCGTAATAACGATGGCGATGTTACAAAGTGGGTAAAATTTATTTTTAGCTCTTCTCGAACGCTTGATTGGGCTCTGTGATCACTGGTCCTCTGAAAAACTGAATATTGATGTCTCAACCTCCCACGGAGAGATACGTGGATTATCACAAATAATGATCAGAGTATTGTTCATGAAAATCTACGACAATTAATGAATCATGGTGGAACAAGTTGGGGAGTGAGTCATGAGAAATATTTTTGTAATGGTTTCGAAAAATGAAAAAATCCTCACATTGCTTTCTACAATGCTTCTGACTTCAATTTTGAAAATAGAAGCCGTTCAAACGAATGAATAGGGGGTGAATGGTGAGAAGGGGGTGAATATAGATATTTATTGAGATAATTAGTTATGTCGCAAAAAGTGCTACTTCTCACTAAAAATTATCCACCCCAAATAGGAGGCATGGAAAAATATGCTTTTGATCTTCATAATCAGCTTATCCAAGAATGAAATGAGGTCAGACTGATCATGGCAAGACCAAGAAATGAATATTTGCTAGCCAGAGCCTCCAGCTGAGGATACTTAGAAAATTTTTTTTATATTATTTCTGAGCTTTTTCGTCTTTCCTCATTTGCTATTATTTGATTTTTCCAAGCAGTTTCGTGGTGTACCGAGATTACGAGAAAGCCCCAGAAAAACGATAAGATTTTAATTTGGTCTGCAGATGCCTCTATTGCGTGGCTGGGGCTTTTAATCTGCAAATTTAGCATGATATTTCTACTTGCAACAAGATGAAAATTTAAAACACGAATAACCGGGCATGGTCGTGATATTGCACTCGATCAGTATTTCTACCAGAAACTTTTAAAATATTCTCTCCGAAATACCGATGAAATATATGCAGTAAGCGGAAAAATAAAAGAAATTATTCTAAATTTGTGAATTCCAGAGAAGAAAATCACAATTCATGAGCATACTCTTACAAATCTTCATTTTTCCGCTGCCTGAGTCTTTGACAAAATTCTTTTTCTTCAGAAATATGGTATACCAGAAGACAAAATTCTGCTTTTTTCTATTGGTCGATTTGTTGAGAAAAAGTGATTTCATTGGTTTGTAGCAGAAGTTTTACCCTTTCTTTCTGATAAGTTTTTCTATGTTTTGGCAGGCGATGGCCCTTTTCGAGAAAAAATAAATCACCTAATAGCAGAAAAATGACTCAGTAACATTGTTCTTCTTTGAGCTGTAAAAGATTCTATAGAAAAGGCCCGTCTTTATTCTAGCATGAATTATTTTATCATGCCAAATATTCACGTAGAATGAGATTGTGAGGGCTACGGAATTGTCCTTTTAGAGTCTCAGTTCTATAATCTTAGATCTATAGTAGCTAACGTTGATGGTATAGATATGAGAGTCACAGGGCGTGATATTGTGCTTCCTAGTGGGGTTAAAACAAGTTGGATTGAATGCCTTAATTTGCTGTAATTTTTTTGTCAATATAATATAAAGGGTACAATTTAATATATAAATATTGAATTTGTGTTTAACGGATACTTATATTAATTTACCCATAGTGTTTTTATGAATGAAAACTACTTTAATTAACTTGTTTGCCCAGGAAGATTTCCACTTCTTTATTTAAGGAATATTATTCTCACAATTCTTGATTATGACCCAAAACCGTCAATTTTTTGAAAAAATAAAAGATTTTGATATTTATTCTATTAGTCCTTTCTGTCATACACGGATTGTTGATGGGGTTACTTCACGGATTTCGCGCATATCTTCTTATCTGAGGTCGGAAGTTAGACATATGGTTATAATAATGAGGGGGAATCATAACAAAAATTCTTTCTTTGAGCAGCAAACTTTATCCTATTTTGGATCGGAGAATAAAATTGTACATTTGCTTGATGTTAGAGTTTTATTTTTTATAAAAAAAAATATTTTAAACTCAAAGAAACCCATACTATATATACACAGTATCTGGTGATTTTTTTATGCTTTTTCTTGTAGGATATTATTTGGTATTCCTTACATATTTGATGATCATAATGTGGAATTTGATAGATTTTACTCCACCAAGAGATACTTTATGTTGCCATGGATTTTTTTAATAGAAGCCTTGCTTGTTTATTTTTCTAAATATGTTGTTGTTGGCTCTGATTCAGACAAAAATAGATTGAAACAGCTTTATGGTAATAAAAATAAATTTTATACTATTGGTATTCGTATAGAAAGAAATATAAATTTGAGCCAAACAGAGATTATCAATCAATACTCGATACCACTTAAAAAAATAAAATTACTCTTTTTTGGATCTTTTTCTTACGGACCTAATTTAGAGGCCTTACGCTACCTAGAGAGCCAAATAATTCCTAACTTAACGGATGATTGCATACTTTTTATATGCGGTAAAGATTTGCCAATCCCATTACTTTTTGATAAAAATAAGATTAGATATCTGGGGTTTGTGGAGGATATAGACAGTTTCATATCCATCTCAGACTATATACTTGCTCCTATATTTTCTTGAGGTGGAGTAAAGACCAAAATACTTCATGCAATGTCTTATGATAAAATTATAATTACTACTGAAGAAGGCATACGAGGTATTAAGCCACCTTTATATCCAATGTATGAAAATTTTGTAGTTTCCAATAAAGAGAACTATTTATCTACTTTTTTGCGCACGATATCTGTCTGACCTTCGCAAGTAATCTCCCACTATTCAGAAAATATTTAATAACCACCCAAATCAGTATTTCAAGCAAATAAACCTAAATTTATATTTTTTTCTGGTAGCTTTCTTTCTTTTGTCTATATCGGAAAAATCACTCCTTTCATAAACCAACAAATTTGATGTTATATAACAGGGATTTTCAAGTTGGTATGTTTCAGCTAGAAAATGGTCTATCCTATCTTTTTTTAGTTTTATTAATTTTTCTAAGTTTTGTATTAATAAACTGTAACTTTTTTTATTGTAGATGATACCATAAGTACAAAGTACTCATTTTACCCTGAATATATTATTATTCACTTTCATTAAGTTACCGTTTCGCATCATTAGTCCTCATAAATACAGTATATGCCAGTCTGGAGGAATACTTTTTAAAGATTTCTCCAACTTCTCTTTGAATTTTCTTTTGGAGTAAAAAGATATATCATCTTCAAAAACACATGTATATTCCCATCCTTCCTTGGCTGCCAATTTAAGTATTCATAGATGGGACAAAATGCATCATTGCCAAGGGTATTCTAAGCATGCCTGTGCCGGATATCTGTTTACCTTAATTTTATTTTTTTCAAAATCTTTTTTTATTTTCTCCCACCTATCTAATCTTTTTTCTAGATTTATGCAGTAGGTTATCATAATTAGTTAAATTCTTTTATTGTTTTTAATATGGATTTGTAATATTGATCGTTATCAAAATATATAGGACTTTTCGTTACCTTGATTATATATGATACTAATTTGTCTACTTCTGAATTTGTAAATATGATTTCGACTTCTTTTTGTATCAGGGGGTCATTTATCATTTTTTGATTCAATGCATAGATTTGCTTATTATCCCATCGCCTACCTAAAACTAGGTAAATATCCTTGTCTTTTAAAAAAGAAGGTATAACTTCAGATCTGCCTTGTGCTATAAACTGCCAATATTCTTGTCAAAAATTCGTCAATTGATTTGGTGTCATGAAAATTCCCTCAGCCTTTAGCTTTTCTATATGTGCTACCGGATATCTTGGATAGTTTAATTCTGTTGAATAATCTAATTGTTGAAATAAGTCGACTGCACACCATGATCAGACAATAAATGCCTTTTCTTTTGGTACTTTCTCCAAAATTAAATTTATGCTGTTTTGAAGCTTGCTATCAGAGAGGTCTCTTCCATATATGAATTCAGTTCTGTGAATTAAAAAAATGAAAACCGCAGTTATTATCACAAATATTTTAAATTTTCTAAATTTTACAAAAGACATGTTTATTAACAAAAATAAAAATAGCACAGGCTCAAATGTACCAATCATCCTGTTACCGAAAAAGTTTTTTCAAGTTAAATAGAGTGTTAGTACGATAAAAAATACTGATAATTGATAAGGTATCCTTTTCTTCAATACTCAGACAAATCACAATGCCAGGATTCATAACGGAAAAAATAATGCGTAGTCCAAGAGAGGAGTATTATTATTGTAACCAAGTCTTACCAAAGAAAATCATAACTGAGTATCTCAAAGTGTTGTATATATAGCATTTTGCCCTGTGCCCGAGTAACTTCTGTTTAATAGCCAGTATATGGTATTGTAATAATCGTAGCGCGATATGTATAAAAAAGGTATAATAAAGAGCAAGGAGAGTGTTGTTATGACAATGTACTTTTTTGCATCGTTATACTTTTTTAAAAGTATTGCTAAAATTATTAAAAGACCTAAGCAGCCTAGGGTTAGTCATGCGACTGCCCGATGACTTATAATGAGTGCTCAGAGTAATATGCCCCCAACTAATAGCTTCTTGCTACCTTTATTGTAAAAGCAACATATGATAAATATTAATGTTAGTAGAATAAAATTTGCAAATGTTTGTCTGGCTTGAAAATAATAAGATACATTTTGAGGGAAAGATACTATAAATAATACTAGGCCTACTACGCTCATGCTTTTTTGATGAGGAGCTACTCGTCTTATGAAAATGAACAATAGTATGGATGAAAGTATGAATATTATGGTTACCATCAGAATCATTCATACCCTGGCATCTGAGAAATCAGAAACAAGATTTAAGTTTGAGGTATTTATAAACCAACCTGGCTCATTTCAGAATTCGATTATATCCTCCAGCTTGCCGCCCGCCATATATATAAGTGTCTGAGTGTAGTACTTTCATATGTCCGAGCATCTGAAGACGATGTCATCAATACCATTTATAAGATCCCATAAAAGTGATCTATAGGCCAAAAAAAACAATCATAGAGTAATTATTATCACTACTATATTGATCTTTTTTAGTTTGCTGTTCGGATATATTTTATTTTTCTCCATATTTTATTTCTCCATTTTATAAAAATACTCTCTCTCCAGCTATGGTAATAATGGTGCAAAGTAATTGTATTTTCGTATATTTTATTTTTCTTTTCCCACCAGGGTTTTGGGTGGAAAAAAGACGGATCAAATACTGTTAAATCTTCTTTGTGCTGCATTAAGATTTTTGTGATAAAAAAAGGACCTATCTTTTCATGACTAGCAATTCACCTAGTCTTTCATGCTATCCTTGTTTCAATTTTTTGAATTAATTTCCTCAAAATTTTATCCTTTCTTTTTGCTCCAAATAGAGCCCCATTCAAAATAGTTTTTCCATCCGTGGTCCATTCGCTTCATATGAATATTCATTTTTCTGATATTTTTTGAATAATTTCTTCAAAAGGCTTAATTGGTTCGATATCTGTGTCCAAATAGACCCCTCAAAATTCGTAGACGCATAGATACCGTATATAGTCAGATTTTTCTGAATAATTTTGTAATCTTTGGAATAAATCATCCTTATAATATTTCAACTTTTTGATGTTTTTATCGTTCCAGATCAATATTGACCAATCCTTGTTTAAATAGAGAAGCTTTTCTCTCCATTTAATAAAATTATCTGGCAAAACTTCGTCCCCAAGCCATACCTGATGAAAAACTTTTGGAATCATAAAAATCTTTATAATTGTATTCCAAAAGTTTGATATTACAATATACTACTAAATCTGGATTTTATTTGGCTGAAACTCAAATTTTCCCCATTCTGTATCGTTCCGACACTAAATCTTGTTCAAGAGTAAACTCAACCTTCATACTTACGCAACTACATCATAGGGGAATTTTTACTGGCAAGTCCTCTCATACAGCTAATGCGACGGCAAACGACTTATCTGGCTTACCATCTAAACCTAATCTCCCCCATTCTCTATCAAAAAAAATAAGTTTTACTTTTTTTACATTTTTTTCTCCATCTTTTAGATCTCCCTTATTAGAATTGAGTTTGAAAATGTATTCATTTCATGGTAGTAAAAATAATTTTCTGCCAGCGCCATAGTTGTAACTAACATATCAAGAAGGTAATGCAGAGCCTGCAGCAATATTTGCACCTCAGTGTTTCCTTACTGTGAAAATTGTGTCTTCATCTATCGTCTTTACATCTATTCATACTGTATTCTCTACTCCAGGTACTCAGCTGTCTGCATCTCAGAAAAAATCATTCACGTCAGAGAGTGTTTTTTCGTTTAGCATTCTTTCCTCCTTCTCCTCTCTAGTTTCATCTAAGGGAATTAAATTCAGGTCTAAGTCAGTTGCTACGATACTTTCTTCTTGAAGAGTTTCTAAAACTGCTTCTGCCTCTGTAACTGCAATTTTTGCCTCAAGCAGTTTTTTTGTATGTTCTGAGAGTACTAATTTTTCTTCATCGTTCATGCCATCATTTATCGAGAGCAAATGTTGCTCAAATACCTTTTTTGCTGCTGCGAATCGAGCAGAATCCAAGGCATTTATTAATCCTGAAACTGCATCTCTAGTATTTGTACTTATATCTCCTTGTGCATTCGATATCGGTGCAGCCTGTCAAACTCATAGTACTCATATAGCTGCTATAACGGATTTTAAAGTGCTTCCCATAATTTTTTTAGATTACAGAATAACATTATGTCTCTTTGAAATCTTTGTCAAGAAAAAAGTGTATTTTTTTTTTGTAGAAATGAAGTTTCTACATATAAGGTTAAATCTTTTTTTGAATTATCGAATTTTAAAATTCCCATATTGATATTGATTTTATAATCCTTTAGTATAACTTGGAAGATGATATCTTTTAATTTTATTTGAAATGTTTGAAATGTTTTTTAGGCAAAAGAATCGTAATCTTAACTACTCTGAAGAATATAAATGTATCTTTATACATATTCCAAAGACAGGATGAACAAGTATCGAGTCAGTTTTTGGTTTTTATCATGGCGCTAGAGGTGAACAAGACCATCATACTATTAGTCAATATCAAAAACTGTTAGGGCCAAAATTTAATGATTGCTTTTCTTTTACGGTTGTTCGCAATCCATGGGATCGAGCAGTTTCCAGCTATCTCAATGTTAAAAGAGATTTAGAACATCAATGTGCTTTGGGCATTACAGATCCTGATTTTTCGTTTTTATATTTTTTAACTAATCATTCAGGCTGTATCTTCTTGAAGCCACAGATTACCTGGATTTTTGATGATAATAAAAAACTTGCTGTTGATATGGTGTGTAGGTTTGAGAATTTACAGAAAGATTTTTGATTAGTGTGTGGGCATATTGGTCTGCATTGAGTTCAGCTGCCACATCTTCTGAATTCTTGAATAGTTTCTTATCGCGACTTTTACACATCTTCTTATTTAATCAATCTGGTTGCAAATATGTACGCTGATGAAATTAATTTGTTTTGATATAGTTTTTAATTTGTATACCTATTCCTTTACCCATATACAAGATAAATTTCTACCGGTAAGTTCATGTTTTTGTATTAGTTTCTCTTCCTCTTTTTTGTATTTATTTTGTAAATTACTTTTTAATTCCCCAAAAAATCCGTAACTTCTTTTGCTTAGGAGTTTTAAGCTATATTTTTTTCTCTTCAATTCTAGCAAGGATATACCCTTTTCTTTTTTTCTGTTGTCTTTTACATGTATATCAGTTATGCTCCATAGTTCCTGAGCTGTCATTTTTTTCTTCGTTATTTTCTTTGCAAAGAGGACTTTATTTATCTCATTAATCATTTTTCTTTTTTGAAAATTATTTTTTATATTTATTATTTTCTCTCTTATCAAATTTAGCTTATTCGAAGATTTTTCCTTAGCATAAGCATTTTTTCTTTTTATATAGTCTGAAGTTTGTATGAATTCATAACATGGATCTTGTAAATGAATTAAAATTCCTCAATGAGTCAGGATGCGGCATATATTTTTAATAAAGTTATCTATATCAGGAATATGGTGTAGTACAGAACATATAATGACTATATCAAATTCTTCTCTCACTTCCTCTATACTCGAGTGCTTTAAGGTATATTTCTTCCCCCATTTTTTTGCTCTTCTCTCTGCTTTCTCAAGCATTTTTTTCGATGTATCAAGTAGATTTATGCTTCCTATATTTTCACTTATTTTTGAATTTAAAAGCGACTCGCTTCCTAATCCTGTTCCGCAACCAATATCAATGAGCCTTAAATTCTTCTTTAAGTTGAATCTTAAGCTCAATAAATCATCTATTAATAAATCCACTTGTTCCTGTATATCTGTCCACATATCCTTGTGTATTGAGTCATAGTATTTAGATTCTATATCATGAAAAATCACATTAATATTTTCTTGAAATGTTTCAGGACTCAAGGTGCTACCACTTTTTTCTATTAGGGGGAGGAGTTTTTTATACAACATCTTAAACTAGGTTATATTTAAATGTGGATGAGAAAGTATGATTTGACAGTTTGTTTCCATGCTATTCATGGTTCATAGATTTATTTCAGCTTTTTCAGGCCTTTCATACGGATCGTCAACCCCAGTAAAATCTTTTATTATTCCAGCTCGAGCTCTTGCATACATTCATTTGGTATCCCTCTCTTCACATACATCTAGAGATGTATCTACGAAAACCTCAATATAATTCGTTACCAAGGCACGGATTTTGTCTCTATCGGCCTGGTAAGGGCTCACAAATGAGGCAATAACACCAACTCAATTATCCGAGAGAAGTTTCGCTACGTATCCCACTCTTTCTAGATTTTTACTCCTATCCTCTCGAGAAAATCAGAGATCACTACATAGATGAGTGCGTATTTCGTCACCATCGAGCCTTTGAATATTTATATATCACATATCTTTGAGCTCTTTGGCTATTGCATCTGCGAGAGTCGTCTTGCCAGAGCAAGGAAGCCCCGTAAACCAGAGTACAAATCATTTTTTTGGAGTTTTCATAGCCTTAATCAATAAAAATATTTTTTTCTGAAACGAGATAATCAGTTATTTCTTTCCGTATAAATTCCACGGGAGGCCTTATTCATTCGGTCAACATGGCACGAAATTTTGTTCCAGAGATAAATATTCTCTCAGCACTTGTTGAAGGAGATGTCTTGTCTGTCACTACTCACTCAACTTGAGGACAGTAGGCAGCATTTTCATAGCGTAATATTTTGATTTTGAGAGCTCACGCAGGCAATGTATCAAATATTTTTTGTGCGTCGTAAGTGCCATAGTAGGATCATACTCACGCATGGTCTCGTCCTACAATAAAATGAGTACATCAAAAATTTTGCCTTATTATGGCATGCAGTATGGCTTCCCGTGGTCATGCATACTGCATAACCCAGGGGAGACAAGATATGAAAACCCTTTCCGGATTATAATACTTGTTTGCGAGTATTTCATATGATCCGAGGATGACACGATTCTGAAAATCTCATGATTTTTTTTCACCAATAACAGGATGTATGAGAAGTGCATCTACATTTTCAAGTGCACATTTCTGTATATACTCGTGCCCACGATGTGGAACATTTCTTGTCTGAAAGGCTACTATTTCTTTGAATCATTTTTCTGCAAAGAGTTTTCTCGTTTCTTGCGGAGTTAAAATTTTTCTTGGATCTACATCATCAAATTTTATTTTCCAACCATCTTTTATCTGTACATCTCCACCAATGAGAAAATTTCACATTTTTTCAATTCGTTGCACTCCAGGATGTTTACTATCAAGTGTTCAAAAAATATTTAAACAGTAAGCATCTTTATCAAAAAAGTATATTTCAATATCTGAGATAGAGGCAATGTGTGAATCATTTTCATCTACAAAATCAACAATGTGGATGTCTGAGGACAGTATTTCTTGAGCCCTTTTTTCATCGATAGCTAATATGATTGGTATAGACCACAGTGTACCATCTGTGAGTTGCATTTTTTCTGTGATGCTTACAAAATCATCTCTATGACAAAAACCTGTCAGAGGGCTGTATGTACCTGTTGCCAGGTTGTAGAGATCAATTTGTTCTGAAAGGGAAAGCTGTATTTTTTTAGAACTACTCCCTAATTCTGATACAAATAAAGAAATCAATTCTTCATTATAGGATGGTGTCATATTTTATAGCGTAATGCTATGTAAAAATATGAAATATCAAACAGATTGTTATATGGCAGTCTTTCTTTAGAGATGTGATTAGCCTCGTGCTTTCGTGCACCTTAGTATTTTGCCCACCATTTATGAATTTTAACTTCCAGGCAATAACTCTTGTCAAAACTAACAAAAAGTATCTTTTGTTAGTTTTGACAACTTTTTTGTCACAACATTTACGATTGAAATTTCAGTTTTCCATTGGTTATCCGTCTTTGTAGATGTTAATTGTTATTTTATTCGTCCGCAACTGATTTAATATTTTTTTTATTTTTAATATATTTTTTTTTGTTTGATGTAATTCGTATTCCCAATGTTCATTTCATGTTGAAAACGAGGGAGATGAAAAAATAATTTTATTTTTAAATCATAAAAGCTCGATTTTTTTCTCTAAGTTTTCTTCATCTCAGTCGATGACATTTGTAAACTTAATTAACAAATTCTGATAATTCATACGTTTCTTCCGTCGAGTCCATTTTTCTAAAACTTCCTCTGCATTAGAAAAATGTAGAAAATGAATTTCTATATCATCACCCAAAATCCCTATGGGGTAACTATCCTTTTTGAGCAACTTAATTTTATCATAATATTTTGATTTATTTGTAGGTATAAAGCGCAGAGACTTACACATATACTTCTCAAGATCTCCTAAAAGCTTTACATAGCATTCTGGGAAAAGAAAAAGTCAAATAAATGGACTGTTGTATTTTAATCAAAAATAGTTGTATATATGTCATCACCAACAGTTGTTTGATATTATAGTAAAGTTGTTATTGACTAGTCACCGGGCAGTTATTTTTGCCCGCCAATTAATTATTATCTTTTTTATTACTCTCAATATTTTTTTACTTTTCTCATTTAATATCAAATTTTGTTATAATTATTATCTTCAAACCAAAGTAAATTACAGCTCTACCCCTGTTGTTTATAATATCCCTCCCTGACCGTCACTTTCCCACTCTCTCGATCATGATAGACGAGAGAATTCGCGGGGATATCTTGCCCGATATGGATATTAGCGCCTATTTTCACGCCATCATGGAGTGTCGTTGTTTGGTCGGCTTTCACAGATATGACCGTGTTGCAGCCGATAAAAACATCGTTTCCGAGAATAAAGTGCCCCTTTCCTCGTCCATCATAGTTGGCAAACTTGCATCATCCTCAGAAGTTCACTCTGTCGCCAGAAGTCGTACTAACGATATTTGTTCCTGGGTGTTTGGCTTTGTTTTGTTTTCCGAGGTATGACTTCTTCACTTCGCAACCGATGATGCATCATTCACCAAGCGTTGATTCACGGATGATGGCTCACCAGAGTAGCTCACAGTTTTCACTAATGTTGCTCTTCTCGATGCGGACATTTCCCTCTATCGTCACATTGTCTCCGAGAGTCGTATCAGATATCATACAAAAAGGCCCCACAGAGACAGAATCTCAAATGGTGCAGTTGGTGAGGATGGCGGTTGGGTGTATTTTCTCGTTCATGGTGCTATTTTAGTCAAAATTTTTTATTATCCACACTGAGAGGTTCTTGCTTGTTTTTGTCTGAAAAAAGTATACCCTTCTGAGTATGAAATCCAACTCTTCGGTCCGTCTCTCACAGATTCTGCTCCTGATTGTCATCGTCCTCTCCACTCTATCTCTCGTCCTTCGATTCTTCAGTTTGCCAGATCCTTCTAATATCAGGTCTGCTGTTGTTATGATTATGGATGAAGGGGGTATTATCGGTACTGGCACTCTCATAGACGCTCAGACTGTCCTCACAAGTAAGCATTTTCTCGTAGCAGGGAAGCGCTACGGGGTTCGGTTCAGTAATTCTTCTCTCACATCAGTCATGTCTACAGTCCTTCATCCCAGTCTCGATCTTGCCTTTCTCCGTCTTGATGCTGTGCACGAGGCTCGATATCCCCGTATATCTCGCCAAAAACCGCCGTTACAGGCTCATGTTATTGCTTTTGGTACTGAGATGCAGGATGCAACTATTTCAGAGCGTAGAGGTGTTATTCTGCGTCATGATGCGAGTGTGAAAGCGGGAGATGATGTCGTCACCGGTCTTCTTCTCTCGGATATACCATTTCGGGCTGGTTATAGTGGTGGACCACTTGTGAATCAGTTGGGTGAAATCATTGGCGTTCATACCGCTTACGAGACCTCGGGTGAGTCTGGCTGGAGCACACCAGTTAATGAACGTGTCATCCGTGAGCTTCGGTCGATTAATGCCGAGTAAATAGTTGTTCGAGCATGAGCGATTCTTCGTCAGACGCTCACCATTGTACACTGACTTGAGCACGGATACACTCGTCTCATGTTCCGTTATCACAATTCGCAAAAGTAATCGTGCGTGAAAAAGGTGTCTGACATGCATACTGTTTTGATTCACTACATTTCGGGGCATCAGTGCAGGCGACTCATTTATCACCGAATTCTTGTGAATACCATCCGTGCATGTTTACGCACACAGCCGTCTCTTCTGAGAGTTTGAGCATTTTATCATCTGAAAGGACATAGTTTGTATCTATTTGAGGACATTTCATTTTATCACCATTTGACGAATCAATGGTAAAAAAACACTCGTCTACCTGATAGGCGCGTAGTAAAAACGTGTCTCTGAGGGCTCCAATTGATTCGAGGCCTTCTTTCGCCAAGTTTGTAGCGATGAGTCTATCGTCTGCTATCTTTGCGAGTTTCTGACTACTGTGCACCAGCGTATAGATTCCTATGAGAGAAATACTCATGATGAGCATCATGACGACCACTTCTACAATAGAAGATCCTCTTTGACGCATGGAGAGAAATTAATTGGTAGTAGTAGTGTCTGTTCCTTCTGGGCTTGTTTCCCCTGATGTGACCGGGGTGATTGGTGTTGGTTTTGTCCCAGTAGAAGTAAATGCAGGGAGTTTCTTGATGACGAAGAGTTGTTTATAGATTTCATTATCCTGTGCATCAAAATAACGGACAGTGTACGTATTGACTCCTTCCTGCATGTTTCCAAATTGCTGATTGGCAAAGTAATACCAGCTCGTACCTCCGACCTTGAAAGAGCTGAGGCGGAAATCATTCACCGTGATATGGTGCGCTGCGCCTGCTGTGACACGACCTTCAATTTTTACTTTTGTTTCTCGAGTTTCATAAAAGTCACTGCTCGGAGCAACAATCTTGAATCTGTTATCTGCTTTGTATGTCTCGACCTGTGCTCGAGTGCTTGTTCCTGAGGTAGTCCCAGCTGAGAGACCAGTTGCTGTCGTATAGACCGTGACAACACCTTTTGAGAGGAGACCACCTGCGACATCAAATGTTCGGTAGACTATGTTGTTTTCTTTTGTTGTTAGTTCGACTGACCCGAGACTAAAAGTCTGCTTTACGGGATCTATCGTTGCTGGTGCACCATTGATAATGATACGACCGACATTTGGAGAGAGGACTCTTCCTGTGACCGTGACGCTCTTTGTCTCAACCGTGGATTCGTCAACAGGAGAATCAAAGAGTATCAGCCCTCCACCTGTTCCGAGCGTCCCTGTTGTTGTCGTTTCTGTTGGAGCAGTGGTGATGTAAGCAGAAGCATTATTGAGCTTCATCCAGTCTGTTGAGAGTGTGTCAGGGTTGATGTCCGCTATACGAGTCGTGAGCTCTTCGATGGTGAGCGTTTTGAGTGTCGAATAGTTCAGTTGTTTTCCTGCAGTGACTTCGAGGAGAGAACCTGCGAGATTGAGAGATGCAGACCCTTGCAGGACGGTGATAGTCGTAAAGAGCTCGTTTTTGGAAATGTTCATGACTGAGTTTGAGCTGGGAGTGAGAGTGAGACCGACGAGGTCAAATGACACGATGCCAGTATCTGCCTGTACCCAGAGGTCTTTATTTTCGAGGCGAAAATTTGATTTCCCGTCTACTTCGCCGAGATATCTGAGCTTCGAACCAGTGTTGATATTGAGGAGGCTTTTCTCATTTGCGAGAAAGCCTATCTGACCTGTACCATTTCGTATTTCTACGAGGTCGAGATTGACGAGCGGTGTGTTTGCGTTGACGCTTTTTGGATCATTTCCATCGCCAGTGATCTCGGCACTACTAGTCGTATCTGTGAGTCTCAGAGTGACAGACGCATCCTCGAGAGAAGGTCCTCCACTACTCATGAATTTGATGATGAGTGCGACAAAAATGACCGCTGCAAGACCGACGAGTACTCGAGACCAGAGGGCATTATTAGTTCATGAATTTTGGTATCTATCACGCATAAATGGTACAGTAAAAAGTAGACAATGAATCGTAAACTGCAAAACAGGCTACAGAACTCCTGCGAATAATAACAAAGTCACCCCTTTCGACAAGCTTTTTCTCTTTTTAGAGCCTATCTCTCCTCGTTTTTATATTTACATTTTTCCGAGAACCTTTCTCGTAATGCTTTGATTTCCTTGCCAGTTTTTATTTACTTTGACATGGAGTTCGAGATAGACTTTCTTTTCGAACAAATCCTGTAAATCTTTTCTCGCAAGAGTGCCTATCTCCTTGATTTTTGAGGCGTGATTCCCGATGAGAATCTTTTTCTGAGATTCTGAAGTACAGAATATATAGGCCAGTATTTTGACGAGCTTGCCTTTGTCCTCGAGCATCTCTACCTCGACGTACGTATCATGGGGGACTTCCTCATAAGTTGTTTGAAATACCTTTTCTCGAATCATCTCGTTCACTCGTGTGTGCACATCCTGATCGGTGATATCGGATTCTGGATAGAGCATGGGGCCAACAGGCAGCTTTGCCCCAACTCATTCAATGGCTTCTTTTACGCCTTCTCCTGTAATGTTGGAGACGAAGAGCGCATCTGCTGGAAAATTTTTCCTGTCTTTTGTGCTGAGAATATCTGATTTGGTAACAATGGTTACGACGGGCACCTTTGCCTCTCCCACGATTTTGTCGATGATTCCTTCTTCCTCGCCCTTTGTGCGAGAGCCATCGATGACTCGGAGGATGACGTCGGTATCGGAGAGAGCGGCTTTCGTCACCCAGTTGATGGATTGATTCCAGACGTGTGCACTTGAGTGGAGACCAGGGACATCTTGGAAAATAATCTGCACGTGCTCATCCGTATATATACCCCGAATAAGTCTCCGGGTTGTTTGAGGTATAGAGGACACAATACTTACTTTATCACCAATCGCTGTATTGACGAAACTCGATTTCCCAGCACTTGGCCTGCCCAGCAATGTCACATATCACACACGTCGTTCTTGCATAAAAATATTTTCTCCATACTATGCATATGATTGAAATTTCCAAACTCTTTGGTTAGACCGTTTCCCCTTGCGAGCCTGTGTGTGAAGAATATGAGACTACGAATCAGCATTTCCCTTTATTGTTTTGAATCAGAAGATACTGCAGAAACAGTAGACTAGCAGAGCAGAAAAATCATCATTTTAGTTCCCTAATTCCATCCTATGTTCTCGTTTTGAAGCCTTTTTATAGGCTTGCTCATCGGTGTATGAGCGTTTTTCTTCTACATAACACTTCAGAAGAAACAGTGAGGTATGCATGCTGACGGTATCGTGAATGCTGCTGAAAAAGAGGCCAATGAGATCCGTCGAAAGGCCGATCATGATGCTCAAAAAATCATGGATGACGCCCGTAAACAGGCCAAAGAAGACCGTGACCGTGCTGCTGAAATAGAGAAAAAGGCTATCGATATCGAGGTCCGACTTGAGCAAAAAGAAACAAAGCTCGACCAGAAACTCGATGAGCTCGTCAAAAAAACTGAAGAAATCAATGAAGCAAAAGAAGCGCTTGCTCGTGAAGAGGAGACGCTCACAAAGAAAAAATCTGATATCACGAAGAAGCTCTCAGAAATAGCCAAGCTCTCACCAGAGGATGCAAAGCAAAAGCTCATGGAGCAGATTGAAGAGCAATCTGAAGCTGATTTCCTCAAGCATATCGATCGCAAAAAAGCAGAGCTCCGTATTCGTGAAGAAGATGTCTGCCGAGAAATTCTCGTCAACTCTATGCAGCAGTACGCGGGAGCGGTGACAGCTGAGACAACACAGACGACTATCGAACTCGAGAGTGATGATCTCAAGGGCCGTATCATTGGTAAAGAAGGTCGTAATATCACAACATTTGAAAAAGAAACAGGTGTTTCTATCATCATCGATGACACACCAAATACTATATTTATCTCGAGTTTTGATCTCTTCCGTCGTTATGTCGCAAAGAAATCTCTCGAGGATCTCCTCTGAGACAAAAGAATTCAGCCTGCACGCATCGAAGAAATCGTTCAAAACAATCAGAAAGACGCAGAAAAGCTCATCCTCAAGCTCGGACAACAAGTCCTCTCTGAGATGAATATCACTGGCTTCCCAGATGAGATAGTTAGCCTTATTGGTAAACTTCGTTTCCGTACTAGCTATGGACAGAATATTCTCAAGCATTCACAAGAAGTCGCCTACATCGCTGAATCTATCGCAAAACAGGTTGGTGCTGATCCACAGATAGCTCTCCAGGGTGGTATGCTCCACGATATTGGTAAAGCACTCGATCATGATATTGAGGGAACACATCCAGAAATCGGTGGGAAAATCCTACGCAAATATGGATTTGATGAGCGACTCATCAATCTCACAGAGGCTCATCATGGCGCTATCCCAGCGACGTGTATCGAGACAGGTATTATCATGATCGCAGATGCTATCAGTGCTGTTCGTCCTGGCGCTCGCCGTGCGAATGTCGAGGAATACATCAAACGAATGAAGGATATGGAAAATCTCGTCACGAGCTTCGCTGGCGTGGAAAAAGCCTACGCCCTCTCTGCTGGTCGTGAGGTCCGCGTGTTCGTCGATGCGAAAAAGATATCTGACCTTGAAGCAGAGAAACTCGCACGAGAAATCGCTGTCGGCATCCAAGATAATCTCCAGTACCCAGGTGAAGTGAAGGTGATGGTGAGCCGTGAGAATCGGTATATTGAGTACGCGAGATAGTTATTTTTTCTCAGGAATTTTTTTGATAGGATGTGATTTGCCTTTTCGGGGGAGCAATATTTCCAATTTTTTTTCTCGGAGCGTAGATTCAGCTTTTTCTTTTAATTTCCTTCTAGCAGGGTCAGAGCTGTGTTGTATAAATATTTTTGCTCTATCTTTAGCGAGTTTTTCCCATACTCATACAAGTGTTTTTCCGTCTGCGTGACCCGACAGACCACTAATTCTATGACCTTTTTGTTTTCCGGATAATCTCAAATTTCGTTCTACTTTTTCACCTCACTTTATTTTCTCTATTGCTGTAAACTCTCTTCCTGACATCGCATTATCTCCATTGCTACCCTCTTCGCCACAGTAATTGATCACTACTACCTGCGTATCACATATTTGTAGAGACTTCAGAAGTATTCACGCGGCGGGAGCCTCTGGCTGTACAAATCCTCCAGCTGCTAAAATTATACGCGGACGAACTCATTTTTTACTCAGAATTCTATCTCGCTCAAGCGGTTTGAGGTGTTTTTGTATTTTTTTCCACATCACATTATTGCCTGTTGGGAAGAATGATTGCATATCTTGCCCTACATACAGTATCTCCACTTCTTCTGGTTTTATACCTGCCTCTTTTCCAGCTTCACTTTCTTGTTCAAACAGTCTTGTCACAATCTCCCACATACCATAGACAGGTCTATCCAGACTGATAATAGGTATTACGATGTCTCTTTTATTTCTGATAGCATCTATCAAAACTTGTTCAAATTGTTTCATTCATGTTTCATAATTATGCTCCCAAGTATAGCCGTAGGTGCCTTCTGATACTATGCAATCCATTTTATGATATCCGACTATTTCTCATGCCTTATCCCGTATTTCTAAGGGTGAAATATCCATTTTCGGGTATGGATCAGGGAGGCTCTGATTTCATATATCACCTGTTAAGAGTATTTTTGCTCATGTTTTTCAGCCTACTCTTACTGCATACATTCATGCTGTCGAACTATAGAGGTGTCCAGAATTGAGAGGCATTACCTCTATTATTTGTTTTCAATGAGTTTGTCCGTCTTTTTCCCCATCAAATATTTTGTGAAATTTTCCAAGAGTCAATTCTTGCAGTTTTTTTATACATGCATCCGCATCTTGCCGAGTAAGTATATGAGAATCAGCCAGATTTTTCATCTTTTGTTCATATATTGCACTAATTCTTTGATTTATTACAGTTCTCATCATGTGCTGGATTGTTCACTTGAATTTTATGTCATCCTGCCCCGCTAATTCCCGCAAATCGGGGATGTGGTCCAAATTATATCATTCGAGTCATAGTCTCGTTGTAAGTGTTGCTTTTGCATGCTCCCTGGACTGTTTTCTAATTGCATTTTCTTGCTCTTCTCTGTCTTGTCTAATTTCATGATTTATTGATTCTTTTTTTCTGCCTGCTCGGTTCATCTTCTCATTATCAGATTGATTAACTCTTGTTTCGAAGTTATGCATCAATTTTCCAAGGAGCTCTCTTGATTCTTGGAGCCATTTTGTGCAAGCTTTGTAATCTTTTTCATTTTCTGTCCCACGACTTTGAATTTCATATCCTCTTATGAGAGATATCTTCATAGCCTTTTTTGAACCTTGTGGAATATATATTGGGCAATCTTTATTTGCCAGGTAGAAATAGAGCAGGGAGCCTATATGGTCAACATGAGCATGAGTGAGTAAGTAAGACAGCATCTATCTCCTCGGCATTGAGTATTTTAAGTATTCCTTCCTTATCTAAACCACAGTCCACTAAAATTCTCTTCTTAAATATAGTCAGAATATATGCCGTAGGGGTCACTCGTCATCATACACCTGCGAGGAATTCTATATGTATGTTTCCAAGAGAATTATTCATGAAAAATATTTAATTTATATTTTTATACTGATATTTTCTACTATGCAATAGAATATTTCGTTTTATGGGCATATTGCATCTTCTACATGTTTCATATACTACCATTAATATGTTCCCTGAACTCTATACATTTAGCTTTGGTGATACGAGTGTGCCTGTCATGACTTTTGGGTTATGTCTGACCATTTCCTTTATTTTATTTTATTGGATGTTATGGCGCCTTGGTCGTAAATATCACATCAATACTGCTTTTTTCTCGACTAATCTTTTGATATTTTTTCTCGTTACTTTCTTCGTCTCTCGGTTCGCACATGTCCTCCTCTATCTCGGCCTTCCAACTAAATCAGCGTATTCAGGAGAGTTCTGGTTTTCGAGCTTTTTCCTCATGTCTGATTTTTATTTCAGCCTCGGAGGCGCTATTCTCGGATTTTTTGGAACATTTTTCTATCTTTTTCGCAATCGAGATCAGGCAGATCGTGACGATGCACTCGATATCACTGTGATATCGTGGTTATTTGGTGCGATTCTTGCCTACCTAGGAGCTTTTCTCTGAGGACAGACCTATGGTATTCGTAGTGAATCATTCCTATCAGTCGACTACATCAATAATCCTATCCTTGCAGAATTTCCACGATTTCCGCTCGCACTCATCTACATGTTTGCGATTATATTTATTTTTTCTCTCACCTACATCATAAAGAAGCTCCGCCCAGAGCGAGGATTTGCTGCTGGTGTCGGTGCACTCCTCTGGGGTATCATGTGGTTCCTGGGTGAATGGTGGAACGATGCTTCGAGTGATAATTTTGCCTATATATTTGGTTTTATCACCGATTGGAAACTCTTTAATTTCAATCAGATTCTCTCCCTCTTTCTCATGGCGTGGGGTGCGTGGAGAGTGGCACATATAGTTCCAAGTCCTCTCTCTGAGTGGGTACTGGAGGCTGGAGATGTTGTCATGCAATGGAACAAGAAGGCATGCAAGTATATCTCAGCTCTCATCAAAAAGGCACGGAAGTCATGGAAAAATAGATAAGAAATAGAGACTCGTTTTTGGCAAGGTTCATTTGAAGGGAATTCATGAGAAAGTATTTGACTCATAAAAAAGAATCTGGTACGATTCTCTCATATGAAAACAACGACACTCTCTCCCAAGTCTACTCAGACTCCACGGTTCCAACCAAAAAAGGTCACTCGCAAGAAACCATTTTTCCCAAAGGATGTCCGTCCCGGTACACTCATCGTCGTCGAAGGTCAGGACGGAAGTGGTAAATCAACGCAGGTAAAAATCCTCCAGAAACTCCTGGAATCAAATGGGTTTTTTGTTCATTTCACCGAGTGGAATAGTAATCCTCGTATCAAACCTCTCACAAAAAAACTCAAAACAGAAGACCTCTCACTTCCTGCTCCAGTCTTTGACATGGTGCATGCGGCTGACCTCATGGAGCGATATATCACAGAAATAGCAGGAATGCTGCGTGCTGGTATGATCGTCCTCTGTGACCGATATGTCTACACGGCTCTCGCACGAGGCTATGCACGAGGCCTTGAAATAGAGGATCTTCGTCATTTCTATGATCAGTATTTCCCAGTTCCTGATATGGCGTTTTACTTCCGTCTCCCTGTGGAAGCGGGTATGAAGCGTGCGGCTGGTCGTTCTGAGCTCAAGCATTATGAGGCTGGTATGGATATGCAATTTTCTGAAAATATTCTCCACAATTTCCACGCATTTCAGACGCGTGTCGTTGATGCCTACGATCGTCTCGCAGAATCAGAAAATATGTATGTCCTCGATGCTATGAAACCTGTGTATGAAACAACCCCAGAAATGCGATGTATGGTAGGGGAATACTTCCAGCGTAAATACGGTATGGAACTTATCTCAGGTCTCTAAATTCAATACAAAAAAATTAACACTTTTATTATGAAGCCAAATTTTACTCCTCTCCGTGATTTCCCAGGACGACTCATCATCCTCGAGTGACCTGATGGAAGTGGTAAATCTACTCAAGCGAAAAAGCTCAAGAAAAAGATAGAAAATGAAGGAAATAAAGCTGTCGTCGTTACTTGGAAAGACGCTCCTCATTTTCGTGATTATTTCGCTCAACATGAGCTCAAAAAAGGTGCCGATATCGCAACACCAGAAGCACATCTCCTCCTCCAGGTAGCTGATATGCTCTATCAGATTGAGAGAAAAGTCGTTCCTCATCTCATAAAAGGTCATACAGTCATCATGGATCGAGGACTTCCAACTATTGTCATCCGTGGCCTGTCTCTCGGTCACACACTCGAACAACTCGAAAAAGGTCTTCTCTGGTTCGCGAATAGTCTCTACCGTGAACTTTTCCAGCGAGCGACGACTATTTTCCTCTCTGTCGATGCAAAGAAGACTCTCGCAAACATCGCGAAGCGAGCAAAAAAAGACGGAGAAGATGGTGAGGGGACACTCCTCTCACGACACATGATCCAAAATCTCCGCTATCTCCCTGACGGAGAAAGGCTTACCAACAAGGCAAAGCGACGTCTGGTTGAGCAGCTCCAGGATACTTATGTGACATCATATCATCACTATTTCGCACATCACCCAGCTGTGACTATTGATGCCAATCAGAATCAGAAAATCGTCTTCCAACAAATAGTCTCAACACTCTTTCCAGTCAAGTTCTCAAACTTTGCTCGTGGATCTTTCAAACCTGCAGCAAAGAAAGTAAAAATTGCTGTCTAATATCAAAAATATTTTCTCGATTAAAAAACTCTCCCAGAAGGGAGAGTTTTTATAAATTATCTGGTGCCGAGGAGTAGAATCGAACTACCGACACAAGGCTTTTCAGGCCTCTGCTCTACCACTGAGCTACCCCGGCACGTTGGCATTACTGTATTGATACTTTGCAAATTGCAAACCTAAATTAATGCTTTATCTTTATCTGGCCAAATTCGAGTTCCACAGGAGTATCGCGTCCGAGGAGATTGATTGTGAGTTTGAGTGTTGCTTTCTTCTCATTGATTTCGATGACTTTTCCTTCACTTCCCTGGAATGAACCAGAGAGAATAGTTGCGTAGTCACCGATTTTGATAGGTGTTTTGTATTCAGCATTTTTCTCATCGACCATTCCCTGTATGCGGAGAAGCTCAGCCTCTGTCACGGGCACAGGAGTTGTACCAGCGCCGAGGAATCCTGTGACATTTGGAGTATTTCGCACGACATACCATGACTCATTGGTCACTATCATCTTTATGAGGATGTATCCTGGAAAGACGTTTTTCTTATTCTTTACTGATCCGCCTCCTTTTTTCAAAGTGACTACATCATGAAGAGGAACAAAACAATCAAGGATATATTTCTCAAGATTAAACATTTCTCGTCTCTGCATGAGTGAAGTACGGACATTATCTTCTGTGCCAGAGATAACTCGGATGACATACCATTCAGGCTTTGGGGCGAAGAGCTTTGACATGAAGAGAAGATTAAAAAATGACTATTGTGCTACTGGCTGCGCTGTCACTTCGAGCTGATCACCTGATTCAGTCGTGACATTGATTGGCTGTTCTATCACAGGAGACCCAGAGAGATCGGCAGTACCTGGTGTGTGTATCCAGCTTCGGAGCCCGAAGAGAGTATTACTGAAGAGGAGAGTCAACAGATACGTAAAGATAGTCATACCGACGATAATCGATACTACTATCTTGAAAAAAGTCTTTGTTTCTATATGAGTAGGCCATACGACATGCTCGAGTTCTGCTATAGATTCTTTGAAAAAATTTGCCATAAAAAAAGAGAGTTAGGTGCAAAAAATCAGTGTGAGTATAGAAAAAAGCAGGGGAGAGTCAATACATTATCTCCGGAACTCCTGAAACTTCATATTTCTAGAATTCTATCATGTCCCATACCCGTGATGCGATATTTCTCGGCTTGCCTGTATGGGGTGTGTGATGGAGGTTGATAAAAGGCACACTATTTGCTTCGAGAAAGCCACATCGTTGCTCTTTCCAAGACTTCGTAATATCCGGAATCATAAAGTCAAAACCGATAATCACATCTCCAAACACTTTCGCTGCTTTTTCAAAAACGGCTTTGTTGTCAGGATGAGCGATATCGAATTCTTCGGCAGAACATCAGCCATAGCTCACGCCTATTTTCTCGCTCAAGTAGACGGTTTCGCCTTTTGCAGGAGTGTAGGTGTCGATGAGATGTTTTTCTCAGTTGTGGTTGCGAGAGAGTTTCCACGGCTTTGTGAGATCGGTGTCAGAGAGCTCGATTCGTCCGTCAAACGAGAGCTGTCGTTTTAGAAACCAATTCATTTTTTCATTTGGCTCAACCTCTGCAATACCTGCTTCTCGGTGTTTGTTTTTCTCCTCAAGAAGCTCTCGGAGCGTACTTCTCCCATCGCCTGTTACTTGTGGCTGTACGCCCGACAGAATACCAGAAATCTCATAATTTATCACCGTTCAGCGGTAGACTGGTCCGATGATTTGTTCTTCGACTATGACCCAGAGACAGAGCTGTCGTGCGATTTTGAAAGCATGTCGTAGATCATCATGATTGCGGACATATGTGACGACATGTCGTCCGCGACTTCCGAGACGAGGTTTCACGATGACGGGTTTTTGTATCCTATCAAATATTTTCTTTGCTTCTTCAAATGTCCTCGCATAACCTCCATCAGGTACAGGGAGACCATTTTTGACACATGTTTTTTTGAATATTCCCTTATCATCCAGCGTTGCGAGAGCCGCTTGATTGACATTTTTTGGGCGAGGAAGTCATGAGAAGAGGATGATTTTTTTCTTATGCGTTCAGGGAATAGGCTTGCGGACAATATAAGTATCGACACTTTTATCAAATATCCTCACTTCTCTCATTTCGAGGCCTCGTTTTTCTGCTTCTTCCCAGAGGACTTTCGCACGAGAGAGAGTGTTTTTCCCTGGTTTTTTTCCAAAATGAATTACGCCACAGAGTCGCCCAAATCCTATAAGGAAAAGTGCCACTTCGTCTTCCCATTTACTGGCAAAACGAGCCAGTGGGTTCGCGAGGAATCCTATCTGGAGTTTTTCAAAGAGAATATTGAGGCTGTCGAAATACCAATTGAGGTAGTGAGGAATGGGATTATTTCCACAATAGGGACAACTATTTTTTTTTCACATGGAGGTGTTTTAGACGGTGAACTGTTCGAGGAATTCGATTTTGTTTTCATGAAAAAGTCGGATATCACTGATACCATAACGGATCATTGCGAGACGTGTGAGTCCGAATCCAAAGGCAAAACCTGAATAGACTTCTGGATCTATATCTGCCTGTCGGAGGACATTTGGATGGACGAGACCACAGCCCATAAATTCGAGCCAGCGACCTTTTCCGTCCTTTTCCCACCAGAGATCAACCTCCATGCCAGGCTCCACAAACGGGAAATACCCAGGACGCATACGAAATTTTGGCTCATATCAGAAAAGTTCCGTGAGAATGGTGGTGATGGTTCCCTTGAGATGACCGATGGTGATATTCTTGTCCACAACGAGACCCTCTACTTGTTCAAATGCTATATCATGCGTTGCATCGATTTTCTCGTTTCGATAGACAGAACCGAGCACCATCGCACGGAGTGGTTTTGGTTGCGTCTTCAGGAGATGATTCTGCATACATGATGTCTGTGTCGCGAGAACACGACGGTCCGTGAGCCAGAAAGTATCCTGCATATCGCGTGCTGGATGCCAAGACGGGATATTGAGCGCATCAAAATTATCAAATTCTGTTGTCACAGTAGGCGATCTCCAGACAGAAAAACCCATTCTCGTGACTATGTCGATGATGTCTGATTGGACCATCTTGATAGGGTGCTGTGTACGACCCTGACTCTTAGCAGGCACGGTCATGTCGATGAAGCGATTCTCGGCTGTTTTGAGCTCGTTTTCACGGATTTCTTTTTCTTTTTTTGCGAGTTCTGCTTCGACATCAGTTCGGAGTTCATTGAGAGATTTTCCGAGTGTTTTCTTCTCTTCTGGTGAGAGACTGGCGACATTCTTCAGCATCTCAGTGAGCGTTCACTTCTTTCCCACGAGAGAATTACGATATTCGATGAGCTGCTTCAGACTCGTGAGAGCAGCAATTCCTGCGTGGATTTCTGGTTTGAGTTGTTCTAATGGCGGCATAGATGAAATGAATAATTAATTTTTTAGGCCTCTAAAAAATTTTCCTTATCTTGAATAAAACTAATATTTCCTAGATCTATTTCAGAAAGGAGAGAGTCTGAGTAGTTAGGATTTTCTTTGTACCAAGATTGTGAATCAAAGAAATTTTGTAAGTCTGGAGATTCGAATTTTCGACCATGCTGAGCGTAAATCATGTTACGGACAATTCGTAAATTGGCTTTGGAAGTAGAAAGTCCACCATGCCAAAAGTAATCTGCGATTGATGTTTCATTAAGAGCGAAAAAACTCAGTGCTAAAAAGTTTGTCTCATTATGAAAAATGGATCCTGTGAAATTTTGTTTGAGAAATGCTTTTGAAACTTCATTTTTCGGTAGAAATTGTTCTTCAGGTCCCGGTGTCTCAGAAAAAAGTCGCAAGAAAATAGAAGGATTATTCCCACCTACAACCCGTGTTTCTCAGTTAATTATTATTCATCAATTAAGAATATTCCTCACAAAAGCAAACACCTCTGCACGAGTAGCAGCACGATTTGGATAAAAATAAACATTTTTCTCCTTGAATCCTGCAAACATGCCGCCCATATCTTTTCCAATACGAACTTCTGGATTGATAATTCCTGCTGCCATAGTTTTTCGAATTATTTTTATCTGCCATGAATTTGCATCAATATAGTTTGTTGGATCTTCATACGAATTTGGTAAATCCTCTATGTCACGCGTAACAATCGCTAACGCCTCAGCCCTCGTAATCTTATCCTGTGCCCGAAACTTTGCATTTGCTCTCGTTACGAGTCCATGATCAGCACTTATCTCTACTGCTCTACAGATCCAATCATTATTTCGTACATCTGTGAAGTATCATTTACATTGATAGCTCGGAAGAGTGACTCATTTTAATTTAAGGGCAATTCCAACGAGTTCCGCACGAGTGATAGTACTATCTAGGCGATATCCTGCTGTTGTTGATTGTTTTACGATGATTCACTTATCGGCGAGAAACTGAGCATTTGAGACATCAGCTTGTGTGTAAGCAAAAACTGCTCAAGTAAAAAGTGAACTGTAAACGGTAAACAGATAGACGACTTTTTTCATGGAGAGGAGATAATGAAATAAAAAATTTTTAGAGCAGGACGACTACTTTTTCTTCATGATAGAAGGAATGGCGATGTGTCCGCCGGTGATTTCTTGTTTCGTGACCGCGAGCAGTTTTTCAGCGTCGTCAGGCATATTGACCTCATCTTTTCTCAGCGTCATCTGATCCCTCGAAGCGTGCTTTGCACTCTCTATAGAAGAGATATCGACTTCTTGGAGCTTCTCTATGTAGCCAAAAATTCCAGCGAGTTGATCCTGGTACATCTGGACTTCCTCATCGGTGAGATGAAGTCGTGCGAGCTTGGCGACATGGCGGACTTGGTCTTGCGTTGGTATCATAGGTCTATATACTGGCAAATAATTGGTCGTATCGTATTCATTTTACACCCTAAAGCAAGCCATGCCACAAGACAATCAACTCTCTCCACTTTTTGGTCATATGCAGGATACTTCTCCATGAGATGCGACTCCTGCTCCTCAGGAGGTTTCTGATAAAACGAGTACCATTCTTGAAGGCTCTTCTTTGCCAGAAACTGTTTCTCCCACTTCTCATTCTCTCTTTGGCACACCTACACCGAGCCCGTCTGCAATAACAACTCCAGAGATTCCATCGTCATCACCTCAGATACCTGTGACCACTCCTGCTTCTGAATCTCTCTTCGGTGCTCCGACTTCTGTTGTCCCTGAGGCACCAACTCTTCCAGAAATTACTGTTGCTCCAGTTGTTGAAACTGCACCTCCAGTAGAAAATATTTCTGTCGAAGAAGACCTCGATCGTGATATTCCACTTCGAATCATCACTCCTACGGCTCCTGCCGAGACCCTGGAAGAAAAAGATGTTTCACCGATTGAGACTCCGAAAAAAACAACAGATGATTCAAAACTCGCACAATATCTCCAAGCAGATAAAGTCTATCAAGACATGATTCGTGAGGACAGTCCCGAAAAAATCCGTCTCCAACTCGCTATCCGCTATACACTGCTCATGTTTGCGATATTTCTCGTTTTTGCATGGATAGTGAGTAATCGTGTTATTATGTTTGGTTTTTCTGAATTTGTGTGGTTGGCTCGTATTCGTGATCTCCTCTTTGCTGTTATGGCTGGACTCTTTGGACTGACTCTCTGGTTTGGAAGTGTTTCATGGACTCATAATGCGACACTTATTTCTATTATACGTTCTCTTGCAGTTGTCTTTTTTGGTGCTGTTATTATCGCTCTCTATATTCCACTCTAGTCCTATGAATATTCTCTCTCGATTCGCTGTTATCATCGCTCTTTCCTTCCTTCTCGCTGGATGTTTTGGCAGTGATACTCCCGCTGATTCTGTCGATGATGCAGGCCTGGTCAAATACACGGGCACAGGCTATATGCTCCGTGTACCAGCCTCATGGCAAGCTGTTGAACCATCAAAAATTACTGCACCTGTTGCGGGCAAAATAGAGCTCGCTCTGCGTTCACTCGTCAACAAAAGAGGCTTTATGAATAATCTCATTATCCTCTCTGACACACTCGAGACGTCTGTGACTGCGACTGAATATGTCTCACAGAGTATGCTCTGGGCATCACGTGAGTATCTCTCCATGAAGGTAGAAAATGATGAACAGATAACATTTGCTGATGATGAAAAAAGCCGCCTCGTTATCTTCCGTGCAAAATACAATGAAGTGACAGAAGAGAGACTCTTTTTCCAGACAGCACGTATCTGTGGTAACACTGTTTATCTCATGACTCTCGGTCTCGAAAATGATACACCTGCAGAAAACTATGACAGGTATCGACCTATTCTTTCGAGTTTTAGCTGTATTTAATTATGCGTTTCTACCAAGCCCTCATCGGATATAAAAAAATACCAGTCCTCGGTTGACTCAATTTCGAGATAAAGCAGGGAGAATGGGTATTTGTCTATGGTGCGAGCGGGAGTGGGAAATCCACACTCCTCGAGACTATGGCGGGACTTCGGAAACCTCTCGCAGGATCTTTTATCGACCATCGTGGGCGTGATGTCTATCGTCTCAAATCTCACCAATTACGGGCCTATCGTCGGACTAATGGTATGATATTTCAGGACTACAAGCTCATTCCTTCAAAAACTGTTGCAGAAAATATCTCCTATGCTCTCGAAATCTGTCGGTATGGCAAAAGCACTATCACTCGTCGGACTCGTGAGCTTCTCATGGAGGTCGGTATGTATGATAAAAAAAATGCCTATCCAGAGCATCTCTCAGGATGAGAATGCCAGAGAGTTGCCATCGCTCGTGCGCTCATACATGAGCCTGATACGCTCCTTGCTGATGAGCCAACTGGCAATCTTGATCAGAAAAATGTGGATACTATTTTGGACTTTATGAGAAAAATTCATGCTGCTGGCACTACAATAGTTTTTGCGACACACGATCGTGATCTCATCCGTCTCATACCTGGTGCGCGCGAGATAGATATTGATGATTTTAAGAATTAATCCTGTTTTTACTTTTCACTTATTGTTATGGCTATTTTTATTGGAATTATTCTTGCACTGTGTGTTTTTTTCTTGGTTGTCTTTCTCCATGAGCTCTGACATTTCCTCGTCGCACGATGGAGTGGTGTGAAAGTGCACGAATTTGGTA
>Ga0172380_10001782_pt1 | contig 36391 bp, 46 predicted proteins | sample Leawe162metaG_FD_119747 | JGI IMG/M metagenome (GOLD analysis project Ga0172380, IMG submission 119747) | Leachate microbial communities from a municipal landfill in Southern Ontario, Canada - Leachate well 162 metaG | ecosystem: Engineered > Solid waste > Landfill > Unclassified | place...
CTGCCGCACCCTGCAGCTGGATGCCGGAAGCAGTGGTCTGCTCGTCCCATTCGATGCGATGACCGAGAGGGGGCGGAACTTCTCGAACATACTTGGCCGGCACTGGCGCACCCAAATAGCTGATACTGATGTCGCCGACACCGAAATCTACCGGAACTTCAATCTCAATGATTCGCTTCACGGTTGCCCCTCATCACGTTGAATGCAAATGACGTCCAGCGATCTGTATTTGAGGAAATCGGCCAGCTCGCCGACAGCATCCTCGGTACCATCCCAGCATACGATATGTGGAATAGGCTTGTCAACAATACGAATAGACAGCGATGTCCATTCCTTGGCGCGCTCTTTCTGGTCATAGTTGAGCGCCGGCTGGTGGTAGATGCGCCAAAATCTCATTTGAGAAAGTCTTCCATGATGTACGGGTTAACCTTCTTGACCCGAAAGAGCCAATCAAGTTGGCGATCCCAGGTTTTCTCGTAGAAGGCGCACATGTCGCTGTAGGATAGCGGCTGATCCAACGGGGTGGCGCTCATGATCGAATAGGAGTCGAGCAGGATGTTGGTTTCGTGGCCTTGATAGAGGAGGCAGTGCGACAGCTCATGGTAAACCAACGCTCGGAAGCAGTAGTCTGTCCTCGGCGTGCCGCGGAAGACCTTGTCGATCTGGATCACAACGATCTGTTCGATGCCTTCTTTTTCCCAGGACTTATCGATCGAGTTGCAGAATCCCACCCACTTGGCGGGGATATCTACATAAACCATCGCGCCAATCAAGTTCCGATTGAGGTTGACGCCACGGACCTTGCCTTCCGCCAAGAAATCGTCGAGAAAGGGTTCAAGCTCTGGATCGAGCGCTGGCCAAACCGGCGGCTTGCGAGCCTCAGAAAAGGCAGCAATGAGCGCCAGCCCAGTGACCGCCATCATTAATTTGTGTGCCAGATCAAACATCATCCTGTCCTTGACCAATCGATCGGTTTGCGGCCCTGCTTGACAAGCCAAGCGTTGGCCTTGGAGAAATGGTTACAGCCAACAAAACTCTGACCAAACCCGCTGTTGGCTGCCTCTCTTGTGCTTGGGCCGGACGCCTCGAGCACCAAGTGTTGCGGACCGATCAGTCGCCTGTAGCAGGAGAACGGCCCCCACAACATAAAAACTATCGGCCTGTCACGCTGACCGAGAGCGGCAATCACTCTTGCGGTGAATGGTTGCCAGCCGATGCTGTTGTGCCTGTAGAGCTGATTCGGTTCGGCCGTCAATATCTCATTCAGCAAGAAAACGCCCTGCTCTGCCCACCCCAGCAAACTAGACTGACTGACATCGAGCGTGACCTTCATTGACATCTCAACTTCCTTGAGGATGTTGAGAAGCGTCGCCGGCTTCTGCTCGACACGATTCTTGGCACCGAAGGCCAAACCGTTTGCAACGCCCGGGATAATGCTTGGTGCCCGGCCGAGGATCACCACTTGAACATCATCATAATCGGTCACCTGGAAGGCGCGAAGGATGTCGTAGCGATCCGGCAGGAATTCGCCTGCGCCCTTCAGCTCTTGAAATGCCTTCAGGAGCGACGCGACAGTCTCTCTGTCAGAAAGAATGCGCTCCCACCCTGGGGGGAATAGGCCGCTTGGCAGCTCGCTCACTTGCGGCCCCTAAACGACAGAATCTTACCCAAGCTCGAGCGCGCGCTCAGACGCCTTTCAGATCGCGGCCTCAGGTCCCACAGGACCACAAAGCGCAGAATGCCGAGGTACACATACGGGCCTTCGCGGCCGAACTCAACAAAGATCTCGGTGGCGTCACGCTTGGGGCGCGCCTTCAGCCACCTAAATTGCAGCTTGGCGGCATTTTGCCGTTTGGCGAATTTGATTCTCAGCAAGCCTTCTGGCTTCTTCGACTTGTTCATAAGTCACCGCCCCTTCGTGCTTTTTCAGCGCTACCGCGAGCTGCTCTTCTGAAATCTGCGCAACCATGTACTTCACCAAGATGTTTTGTTTTGCTGAAGCGATCACGTCGTCGATGTTGTTTGGGTTGATGTCGTCATATTCGATAAGCTCGATATGATCGTAGCCAGCGCCTTCCTTGCGCAACGAGACGACGAGAAAGTTCTTGATGAACCGGAACTCCCAGGTGCCCCAGACCGGGGCGAAAAACTTACGTAGCCGCTTCACTGGTAGTCTCCCCCGAACCTTCGTCCGGCTTGGTGGTCAGCGATTCGCTGTCGTCGTCGGTGTTTGGGCCGTCGGCGTAATCGGCGTTCTCGTACTTGACGAGAAGCTCGGCCGACTCTTCAGGGCGCGTGACGCAGAAGAGGACGTCGCTGGCAAACTGGAAGCCGTTGAGGCAGAACACGTTTTTGTTCTGCTTTGGCACGACGCGCTCGTTCAGGACCTTGCGCTTGTCTTCGGGGATGAGATCGACCAGCGACTTGAAGTCGTTCTTTTCGTTGTCCGAGACGACGAGGTAGGGCAGGTTTTCCAAGGTGCCTTTGACAAAATTGGCAGCGGCATCGAGCATGACGTGGACCGGCGACAGCTCGCTGTAGCGCTTCATCTCGAGGGCGCTGACCATGGACCGGCGCACCTCCTCGAAGGTAGGCTCACGATAGGCCGGCTTTTGATTTTCGACAAACAGCGGCACGTCGTCGCCATTTTTGTCCTTGCCGGTAACCAAGCCCTTGGCGATGGCCTTGCGTAGCGTCATCTTGGTGCCGCCGCGGTTGACCGTGATCATCTTTTCTTCGCGGACGGTGATGAAATCTTCCAGGACCTTCGTCTTTGAAAAGCGCGTATAGTGCTTCTCAGCGCCAAACAGCGCAAAGCTGAGGCCTTCCAACTCGATACGTTGTGCCTTCGTAAATTGCATCACCAGCTCCTAGTTGAGTGACTTGAGATCAAGTGCCGGCCGCGGCGCGGCATCGCTCAGCTTATCGGCATGCCCAAGCAGAACTTTAGCGTTATCTGCGAAGAATTTCAAGGCATCTTGACCAAAGACCCAGCTGCCGTCCTCGAGAAATTCAAAATTTTCGCCTAGATACATGGCGTGAGAGTGCGAAATGACCGACCCAATTAGGCCGGCGGTATTGGGAAGGATGCTGGCCCTGAGGTGGACGTTGATAGAGTCCTGCTCGCCGGCCTTCAGGATGGCAATCGGGGTGTTGTCGGACACCACCATCGCCTGGACGCCGGATGGATCGATTTTGAGAGCGTCATAGCCAAGGACGGCTTTGAAATCCTTGGCTATTTGATCCCAATTAATCATTAGGCTGGAACCGCTGGAGCCGGCTCTTCTTTTTTCTCTTCTTTTTTGTTGCCGGCCTGCTTGTCCTGAACTGCGATCAGGATCTGGATGATCGGCTCCTCGTCGAGCAGCTCGAGACCGCCCTCGGAATCCTTCCACCACTTTGCGTCGGTATCGACAATGTGGAAGTGCAGCTGTGCCAGAATGTACATGAGGCCTTTTTGAGCCACGTCTTCGGAGATGCCGCGGCTGTAGGTCTCAGCGAGGCGCGATACCTCGTTCTTCTCTTTGTGTTTCAGGTATGGCTTGACAGAAAAGCGGCCGAAATAGCGCTCGGCGGTCTTCTCGCCTTTGCAGTCAATGTCGATCCAAACTGGTTCATTCTTTACCATTTTCTTCTCCCTTGAACTCGCCGGTTTCCATAAATTCCATCGCGTCACGCGCGAATTGATTCTGTGCTGGGTCCATCGATGGCGGCGTGAAGACTGGGTCTTCCATGCCGTCAAAGAGATGATCGACCTCGTCCTTGTTCGACTTCACAATGTCGGAAGCGCGCTGCTCTGGCGTCGCGGAGACGCCGCGAATCAATTCTACCTCAAGCAGCAGCTGATCGAAAGTTAAATCGTCAAAATACTGAGAATGAATTGGGATCTGATAGTGCTTGGAGACCAGGAATCGAAGATACCATTCGAACTCTTCGTTCGTTTCGACGCGTCCAGAAAGCAGCTTTTCGGCAAACTTTTTGGCAGCTTCGATGCGCCCTTCAATGTGCGGTTCGTTGTATTGCACTGGCCCAGCTCCCCAATAGCGAGAAAGGTACCACAAATCTGCTGACTTGTCAATTACAGGAGGCCGCCGGTGGCAGTGCTTGCGAGGCCCGCGAGGCCATCGACCAAGCCGCTGAGCGCGCCAGCGATGCTGTCGTAGGGTTTGAACTGTTGGGTGACGTAGTGTTGGTAGGCGATGCCCACGAAAGAGGCTGTGATGTTGGATATCTGGCCGCGGGCGACACTACCGTTCACTTTGGTGAACATGCCGCGGGCAAAAAAGAGGCTCGTGCCGAGGGCGTCGAGAACCTGCATCTCAACCATCGGCTGGTGAACTGCCGACTGCATGATGTGGAAAAGTCCGTTTGCCTCTGGACCCTTGGTTGGATCGACGACGTTGTTCATGGTCGCCGTGATCATGGCTTGGCCGACGTCGATGTCCCAGGCGTGTGGAGTGTCGATGGTATTGATCGGCGTCGCGGTGTAGGAGACCTCCCACCGGAAGTCCGTGCAGATGCCGACCGGCTTGCCGCCGACCCGAATGAATGAGCGCGCGCCGGTGCTCCAAAACGGAATCTTACCGAGGCCGTCACTATTGATGCCACTGAACGGATCGAGCTTATCGATAAGTGTCTGAGATTGCTCTTCAATCTTGCCGACAGAATCGGTAATGCCCGCTAAGTTTGTGTAATCAATGGCCATTCGACAATCCTAAAGAGAAGCCCCATCCAATTTTAACATTGGGTGGGGCGTCATGTCTAATAAGGTAGACCTTACAGTGACTCTTGGACCAAGGTATCGAGACGGAACAAGTCCGCGTCGTCGAGCGCCGGGGTGGCAAGCAAGCCCTGGAAGTTAACAGGTTCGTTGACCAATTGGCCCTGGGCAATGTTCGTATTGCGCGACACGAGGCGGCAATACTTGATGCGGAGCCAGCGGACCGGCGCGCCGTTCGAGCTGAGCTTGGCTTCGCCTGGGGCTTGAGCCGTGGCTGCCGTGATCGTTTCCGCCACCGGAACGGTCAGGTAGAGGTCCATGTCGAAGGTGCGGCTGATCAGGACCTTGCTCGGGTCCATGTGGGTGTGCAGCGACTGCATGGCCAACAGGGAGTTCGAGTCTGCTTTGGAGGTCGCCTGGACCTGTGATGCCAAGACTTCCGTCTCAACCGTCACAATGCCGCCGAGATCGCTCTTCTTGGTCAGGGTCTGCTGGTTGCCAATCAGAGAGTCGGGACGCACCAGAGAGGCCTGTTCGACCTTGGTGGAGCCCGACACGAGCTTGGTGATCTGCATCGTGCCCGTGATGACGTTGTAGCCGGTTGGCTCCAGCGACATTGCGGACATTTGTCCAACAACTTGAACGGGTTGGATGTCGATCGCGATGTTCATGTTGAAGCCGATCGCAAAGGCGACAGCCTGCTCATTGATGTGCAGGCGCAACCGAGGCGCGGACGTAAAAAGTGGTACCATACCTGCGCTCATTGAAAACCCCTTAGGTCACAGCCGGTTGTGGCAATGCGTATTTGAATGAGTCTTCGGCCGTATGGTCGATGACGCTCAGGCAAAGGAATGAAACCACTTGGTTAATCAGCGTTCCTGGCGTGAACGTCAGGCTCAAGTTGGTCATCCGGCAGTCCTTCAGCGTATAGATAATACGAGAAGTCGCTTTACCTTCAATGGCTTGGGTTGACTGATTGCGCGTCAGGGAACGTTCGTAGATGTTCACGTCGAACGTACGGCTGATGAGCAGCTGAACCGGGTTGAAGTATTCAGACACCAGGAGCGAGTTACCGTCGCGGCCCGGGTTGATCTCGGTGTTGCGGAGGTTTTCCGGCAGAGCGTTCGAGATGTTCTTCAAGACGTTGAAGATTGCTGACGAAAAGTGGGTGATCGTCATAGAGCCACGACCAATGTAGCCGACCGGCTCAAGGGCATGAAACGAGTACGCACCAACGCCGCCGACTGGGGCGGTCGTCATGTCATCGGTCCAAGAGATGTTCTGGCAATAGGCTAGGACCGTATTACCAATGCGGATCTCTAGCTGGGCCGAAGCCAAAAAACTAGGAAGTAAGCCAGCCATTTAGTCTCTCCCGACGGAATGTAGCTCGACGCCTACCATTTTATCATAAGGTAGCCGTTGACCATTCTCGGCAAATCGAGTACCTTTTGGCGAGGACACCTTGGGAGGAACTCAATGTTCAGCATCAAGCGAAAAGACGGCCAACCTGTTGATTTAGCTTACAGTTCTCATTTTTCTGCCGGCTTTGACATCTCGGCGAGCGAAGACTGCACCATCGAGCCCGGCAAAGTCAAAATCGTGAAGACCGGCCTCTTGGTTGATATTGCCCCCGAGAACCGCGGCCCATTCTATGTCAGTCTGGGTGCCATGGGTGAGACGACTACCGGCCGCACTGCAGCAGCCACCCTCTACCCCGAACTGCAGATCAGATCGCGCAGCGGCTTAGCGGCCAAGAGGGGCGTGATGGTCCTCAACTCTCCCGGCACCGTCGATGCCGACTACCCCGGAGAAATTGGTATCATTCTTGCGAATTTCGGCGATGAAGCTTTCACCGTCAATCGCGGCGACCGAATTGCTCAGGGTGTCTGGGCATTTGCAATCCGTGACACGAACCTTGGCGTCGGCGGCGAGCGCACCGGCGGCTTCGGTTCAACAGGAGTCAAATCGTGAGTAACGCAAAAGACGTCCTTCGGGACACACTCAAGGAAATTCTCGACGCCGGCCAAGACAAGGACGGTCTCGGTGCCCCAGAATTTAACAATGCCTTTTCACATGTCAAGCTTTTTGCACAGCTTCTCGTTGAGATTCGAACCCTCAACGGCACCATGCAGCGAGTCGAAAACGAACTCAAAGTGCAAAATCGACCAAAGCCGTACACGGGCGTACGATGAGCGAAGTCAAGCAGGTTACATACCTATTGATGCGCGGCATGCCGGGCTCAGGTAAAAGTACCCTCGCACGCCAGATGTTGATCACCTTCCGCGGCAGTTGGAAGCGCCTCAATAAAGACACGCTGCGCGAAATGCTCGATCTCGACGACTGGAGCCCCGAGAACGAACAGATGCTCAACCAGCTCATGAACAAGATGGCAGCGTTTTATCTATCCCGCGGCTGGAATGTCGTGTCAGACAACATGAACCTTGATCCCGTTCACGTCAAAACGGCGGTCAAATTGGCCACTCGCATTAGCGAGACCCCAATTAACGAAGCTGCTCCAGTTGCCGTCACCGTCAAGACGCACGACATCTATATCGACAAGGACGTCTGCGTCGAGCGCGACTCCAAAAGACCAAAGCCAGTCGGTGCGGACGTCATTGCCAAAATCTACGATAAGTGGTATAAAGACGGCATGATGCGTGACGTATCGAAAATCCTTGCCAAACAACCACATCCACTCTGAGGGCTCGATGACCACTCCAACCAAACCAACCACCGGCGGCATGCGCTTTGACAGCGGCAAATTGCGTTTCAACCTGATCCCAATGGACGCAAAAGTCGAGTTGGCTCGCGTATATACGATCGGCGCAATCAAATATGATGACGATAACTGGCTCAAAGGCATGTCGTGGAAGATCATGATCGACTGCGCCGAGCGCCACTTCGCCCTCTTTCAAATGGGCCAAACTCGTGACCCTGACACCGGCTGCCACCACTTGGCACAAGCGGCCTGGAACCTCATCGGCCTCCTCGTGTACGACTTGCGCGGCCTCGGCACTGACGATCGCACCAAACTTCCGATCGATGAGAACTTCAATTGGATTGCCGGCCGCGCGAAAGAGCTTGGTCTTGGGCTGTCAAAAGAAGAAACCGACGCTTTGCGCGCGAAATACACCAAGATGCGCGAAGAGCACAAAGCCAGACTTGAATTGGCAGCTGAGATCGGCAAGACCCTCGAGACGGTCAAGGCTCAAGTTGCTGTGGCACACACCCCGAAGGAAGAGCAGACGGCTTACGCTCGCGTCGCCATGCGCGGTCGATTGGACCAAGATTGTACGCCGGGCTATGCACCCGTACTCGTATTTTGCGACAGCGACAGCGGCGAGCGCTTCCCTCTCGAGGATGGCGACGACGTGGTCGTTACCAGTACCGTCAGTGCCACGACCCTTTTCAATGCCGTCATTGGCCCCAACTTAAAAATTCCAGCAGATCTGTTCCAGAAGCGATGCAAGGCAAAAGTCATGAGGACGACTGAACTTTTCAGTCAGTGGCACATCAGGGTCAGCGTTTTGGCAGACATCAGCGAATACACAAAAGCCGAATTCGACAAGGCTTTCTTGGATTACACGACCAAGTACCTAGAGCGCATGAAGATGGCTGGCGTACCAATCGATATGGCCAAGATCACAGCCAGTCTCGAGAAGGCGGCTTCCCAGGATTGGGCAAAAGAAAGCTCATACGGAAACGAGCCCTAAAGTTTTCTTGGGCTCTGCCGATACAGCACTGGGGGGGCGAGATGATCTTCATTATTACTGCAGCTATGTGTCTCATCTCGCTTTTCACTGCCGAAAAGGCATGGAAAGCCAACCGCATAAAGTGGGGCGTCGTTTGGACTGCCGTCTTTACGCTCTGCCTCTACTTTTGGCTCGGTGCCGCCCTATCATCGGCCATTTCGGTCAAGAAAATTCAGGAGGCCCACCATGAACGAACAGACAAAGCGGGATTTTGAGACCCGAGAGATGCTGGTCAGCGCCGGTCTACTCAACAAGAGTGAGCTTGGCGATCTCGTGTCATACAACTACACCGACCAATGCACTTACGAGAGGCACTGGACCGACATCACAATCGCTGCCCGCGGCACCATCTACAATAAGGTGACTGGCGAAGTCGTTGCCCGCGCGTTTGACAAGTTCTTCAACCTCAACGAGCACGAGTCCACCAAGATCGAGAACCTTCCCAAGCTGCCATTCTCCGTTTCTGTCAAAGAGGACGGCAGCCTCGGCATCCTCTTTGAGTATGAGGGCGGCTGGCGCGTGGCGACCCGTGGCAGCTTCCGGTCTGATCAGGCCGAATGGGCAACCAAGAAGCTGAACTCCGGCGAATTCTTTATGAATCTGTGGCCAGCTGAGTGGACGCCTCTCGTTGAGATCATCTACGCAGAAAACAAGATCATTGTTGATTACATGGGTTTCGAGGGACTGATTCTCATTGGCGCGCGGCACAAACATACCGGCAAGCACATGAGCCACAAAAACCTGATGGCCTGCGCCAACGCGGTCGGCTTCAGGACGCGACATGGAGTGGTTGCCGATGTCGATGAGCTGGTCGTCCGCGCCAAGACACTCGATGGCAACGAAGAGGGCTGGGTCATCACCTACGAAAGCGACCTGATGGTCAAAATCAAAGGTGCGCGGTACATTGAGATTGCCCGTTTCGCTTCGCACTTAAATCCCCAGAACATCTGGGAGAAGATGATGAAGGGCGACCCGGTTGCATTCATCACAGGTCTGCCAGACGAGCTTCATGTGCAGGCAAATGAGATGCACAAGCGCCTGCGCGACGACTGGCTCTGGCTTGAAACTCAGGCACAAATCATCGGCTCCGACATTGGGGTGCCTTTTGAACAGACCGTCGAGGATTGGGACAGGAAGGACAAGCTGGCGCTGATCGAGCGCATCAAGCTCCAGCCCAAATGGTGCCACTCGTACCTGTTTGGTGCGATGCGTGGCGTCCGCCATGAGGGCGTTCGAGACCTACTGCGTCGCCTCGAGCCGTTTGCCGGCAAGTTCGTCGAGGTCGCCACCATCTGTGGGGTTGCCCGTGAGCATGTCTGAGAGACTTCTCAGGGAGACGCGTGAGATGAGAGCCAGCAAGGCCAAGCACGACCTGCGGATGTGTTTCGGCAAGAGCAGGTACCCAACAGAAAGCCGCGCCAACGTCTACCGCGAGAAGGCCGAAAGTGCTCGCAAGGTCAAGTTGCGGGTCTACCACTGTCCGATTTGCCAGGGCTATCACATGACCAAGCAAGTAGCCACTCCGGACCCACAACTAACGCCGCTGAGCACATAAAGAAAAAGGCCCCTGGTTTCCCAGAGGCCTTTTTTATTAACCGAAACCTTACCCTTGTGGGGCACGTTCTGCGAGGACGTCGAGGACGATGAACTCGAGAGCTTCAACCGGAGTGATTTTCACTTCGGCGCGGTAGCCTACGCCAACCCGCTTGATGTTCTGGACCGAGCCGTTCAGCAGGGAGCCGCCGGTGATGAACGTTCCGATCGTGTCGTTGGCCGCGGTGCGGACGATCGACAGTGGGGTGTCGCTCTGACGGTTGCCGATGTAGCTTTCCAGCGTCGTACGGGTCGTTTGACGGACTTCGTCGCAGGTGAAGAGCACGTTGGCGCGTTCCCAGACCCAAGCTTCTGGGTCGTTGTCGCGGGAGCGGGTGGTCAAGTCAGGAGACTCGAGACGCACGCCGACGCCGGTGACGGAGCGGAAGCAGAGGAGGCCAGCTTCGATGGCTTGGCTCAGCTCGCCGCCTGGGGTTTGGTCATCCGGCTCGAAGTCTTGGACCAAGCTGTCGCTGTAGAGCGACATGTTGCCAAGGTGGCGAACCGCATTGAAGGCAAACGATTTGCGCAGCATGCTCGTACCGAGAACCGCTTGTGCGCGGCCGGCGGAGATTGCGACGGCAGCCATCCAAGGCAGGTGCCACTGAAGCGAACCACCGGAATCCGAGGCGCGGACGTCTTGGAACGTCATCTGGCAGCGTTCGAAGCCGATTTCGCTGCATTTTTGCATCGTGGTTTGGAAGTCACCATGATAGCTCAGCATGCCGAAGCGTTCTTTTTTCACCAGCGTACCCGAGGCCGATGCGACGTGGTTTTTGACCGCGGCGTTGATCGAGTCGATCGAGTAGGTGGAGTTTGGATCGGTATTGCCGTCCTCAACGTCGTAGCGTGCGTCGCGGCTCATCAGAGGCACGACCATGCGAACGTCGATCTTGAGGGATTCGTCGAGACCGCGCTGGACGTCGGCGTCGGACGTGGCACCAATCTCAGCACCGGTCAGGAAGCCAGCGGTGGCTTCAGCTGCTGGGAGACCAGACTTCAGAACCAGCGCGCCTTCAGAGAAGGCAAGCATTCCGAAGTTGTCATCGAACAGCTTCTTCCAGGAGTAGTAGTCCATTTTCAACCGGCCGTTGTAGGCTGGAAGATCGTGGCCACTCAGCATCGGCATGCTGGCAACCATGTCGAGCACGGTTGTCGGCAGCGAGCGCAGACGGTTGTCTGGGATGCGGGCGCTGATACCTTCTTGGGTGTTGAGGAAGTCCACCAACATGCCAAGCGTTTTGTACTTCAGCAAGCGCACTTCGAGAGTCGAGCCGCCGCCAGTTGGAGTGATCGTCATCGTGCGGTTGGCATCGATGCTGACCGTGGCCGCAGTGACACCGCTGAGGGCGTAGCTCAGCTCGAGCGGAACTTGTCCGCCGGTGCGCGTGGTCGGGAACAGCTCGCCGTCGGACGTGCGGATCGCGTCAACCCAAACCTGACGCTCTTGCGAGCTGGTCATTTTGAGAGCGGCAGCCGTCGTCGAGACGAAGCCGGCGGCGCGCTGGAGGATATCCGTTGCGCCAGACAAGACAACCGAAGTGACCGGCATCGCTGGGAGAGCGTAGAGGCGGGTCATGGTGATCGTATCACCGGTTGCTGCCGTAACGATCCACTGGCCGATGTTGACGTTACCAGCGCCAGCGATCAAGCTGCCGCGTGGGATTTTGATCAGGTCACCAGCAGAAGGAACCGTTGACCATGAGGCGTTCGTCAGCTTGACGCTGAGTGTGCCGAAGCTTGGCGAGGTCGCAGCGACCCGGCCAGTGGCAGCTGAGGCGGTCGAGATGATGTTGGCGTAGTCAGCATCACGCATGATGTTGCCGGCCGCGAACGTGTCGCCGGATGCGCCCAGGATCTCGAGAGATGCGGCTTGGCCAGTGACTGGCGAGGCCGTTTGGGTGACGGTGATTGGTTCGAAGAGGCCGAGGTCGGTCTCATCAACAGCGAGGGCAGCCGTCAAGTCGAAAGACGCAACTGGTTGCTCAGAACCGGAGGCGTAGCGTTTTGCTTGACGCAGCGCGATGACGGTTGCCGACCAAGAAACGACGATGTATGAGCCGGCATTTTCGTCGGAGGCACCGGCCAGAGCCGAGCCCTCTGGGATAACGAGAACGTCGCCAGCGGCACCGTCGGTACCAAAGTCGCCAGCACCAGCGGTTTTGGTGATCGTCAGCGTGTCGTTGGTGGCAGCGAAGGAAACATCAACCGTGTTTGGGTTGACGATGGTCGTCTTGGCAGCGCCGCCAGACACGGACAGGCCAGCAACGCCAGCGAGCAGGGCCGCGAAGGCAGTCGGAGTGCCGGCCGTAGTCGCCAAGTTCAGGGCCAGGGTGTTCAGAGCTGCGGAGCGAACGCCGTTGACGACGGTGTTGTACGACCGAGCTGCTGGGCTTGGCAGGTAAAGGAACGTTTTAGTTGGCAGAACTTGCGCAACCTGTTTGATTTGCGAACGGATGAAATTGCCTTGCTCGCCGTATTCGGCAGCAACGATAGAGCCATAGCCAGCTGGGCTAGAAATGGTTTTGGACGCACGGGTGGTCTGGTTCGTTTTCCAGACGTAGAGACGCTGGACGGCACCGCCAAAGCCCTGTGAAGGCTGGGTCGTGAATGCCATGCGGGCGGCATCGGCAATTGGGCCAGTACCGTAGAAGTCCAAGACTTCTTGGGGGTCGGTGAAGAAGTTCAGGCGAAGGTCAAGCTCTTGACCCGGGATGCCTTTCTCGGATTCGCCGAGAAGGATGACCGAACGACCGGCCGGAACAGGCGCTGGAAGCGAGCCTTGGACCCGGAAAGTATCGTAAACGCCAGGAATTACGGCTCGTGCGCCGTTAATCGAAAAAGGCAAGGTCATTTTCACACTCCTAAAACACAGAGATAGACGAAGACACCCTCTATTTTATCACAGGCCATCAAAAAACCCTGTTGACGAACCACCCACCCGCATGAGAGAGTATTTGCTGGGGACGCCGATCCCAGCAGGAGAAGCTTCCGGGGTTGATGTCACTCGGGATCTGGCCGACGGTAGAGCTGACCAGATTGTGACGGACTCGAAATGTGTGTCTACACGCACATGGCAAACGGGCGCGGTTTGCGCTGGCCGGCGTCCCCTGCAACCAAACACGAGGAGATCGAAAATGTTCGGGGAAATGGTAAAAAATGCCAGAAAAGAAATGGGCTTGAGCCAGACCGAGGTGGCCGACGTTGTGGGCTGCTCACGCTACAACATTCTTTTGATTGAGAAAAACCAGCATTTGCCGCGCTTCGACCTCGGCATGAGCTTGGTTCGCCTGCTCAACATCAACACCGACGCCCTTTTTGAGTCGAAAGAGAGCCTCGTCAAGAGCGCCCTCGCGAACAAAGAGAGCAAAAATAACAACAAAATCAATAAGCTGAAAGATGAAATCAGCAAGGTCGCTCAGGTTGGTAATGGCTAATTTTGCGTGTCACGTTAATCCCTACCCGAAGATCCCCCATTGGTCCTCTTGGCCAAAATTCGAGGCAGAAAGTCCTGCAGAGGCAGCGGAAATAGCCGTCGAAGAGTGGGACGATGACAATGATGGCAGCATCGCCAGCCAGGGCGAAAAAGTCGAAGTTCACGTCAGGAACATCGATACCGGAGCCGTCAGTATCTATCGCGCGACGGGCGAAGTCGTCACGAGCTACAATCTTGAAGAGATCGTCCCTGAAATTGAAGAGGCAACATCGTGAAACTCCTACTCATCCTCTTACTTGTTGCCGGCTGCTCCGCCCGCAAAGACCCTGACTATCTTCGCCTTTCGGTGGAATATTCAGAACTTGCCGTCGAGGTGAAAAACCTCGAGCGACGAATCATCCACACGGAGTACGAGCAGGTCATGGAGCGCTGCTTTGTCAACCTCACGCTCTGCGAGCTGAAGGGCGGCAAGGACTGTATGGAGACTCACATCGCCTGTGTGGTGCAAGTCGAGAAGATCTATGATGTAATCAGGAAAAAGAGGGGCCTCTAGGCCTTGACTAGGTACAGATTCGGCCTCTCGTTCCGCTCCAAGCAATCGACCTGACGCCACAGTATTCGCTCGACAGTCAGAAATACTGACCGCGGCAATGTCTTCGCCGACGCCAACAGTTGCGCCTTCGACATGGCAAGATCGCCGGCAATGCGGCACAACTCAATTTCTAAATCCCAATACTCTCTAAGTGCATGAACGTTCATTCGTGACAGCCGCCAGGAGCCTCGAGGCCGATAAGCTTCGCGGTTTCTTGCATTTTGTGCCAAGTGAAGCCGACGTTGCCGTTGGTGTTGATGAGCTTGTCCATCAGGTGGGCCATGTCGCGATCGTCGTCGATGATGGCGAAATCGGTCACGTCATAGTCGGTGCCGTCGAGCCAGATTTGAATTTCGATGCCCCTTATTCCCTTGACTGTGCGAGGTGTTACGTCGATGACTCTTTTGGGGTCGATCATGTTGCGCTTCAGGGTCTTGCGGCAGCGCTTCAGTCCCGACAGTCGCCAAGTCGAACTCACCACGATCATCAGGTCTGGGTTGAGGTCGAGGAGCGTCTGAATGTTCGCGCACGCCACCGGGCAGAACTCCTCGTGGTTGCTGATCGATCGGAAGGCGAAGCTGCCGAGCTTTCGAATGCCTGGGATCTTTCGATCCACTGCGTAGCCGCGGACGTCCTTCTTGTATTGCAGGCCGAGGATGAACTCAGCCAGCTTCTCCCGCGCGCGCCAGTAGAGGCGGTGCTTGGCGCGCGTCTCTTTGCGGTGGTAGTCCTGGGGCGTGTTGAGTACGCCGTCGAAGTCGAGAAAGAGAATCTTCATCGTGCCACCAAGGTAGGCATTTCACCAACGAGTCCGCTGCCTTCCATGAGGAAGGACTGGAACTCCATCTCCGCGAAGAAAGCCTTAAGGTCTGGACGTTGCAGGGGATATTCGGAAACTGCGAAGTCCTCAAGCGTGTATTCGACCGGCAGATCCGTCTTGATGACGACCAAGCTCTTGGAGAGGTAAGCGTTCGATTTGCCTTCCACCAAAGACTTCTGGATCTTTGGCGTCAGCTTGTGCAGGCTTTCGTAGATGCCGTCGAGGGAGCCGTAGGACTTGATCAGGGCCGCGGCGCGCTTCTCGCCGATGCCTGTGACGCCAGGGACCATATCGACGGCGTCGCCGATGAGGGCGAGGGCGTCAACCACTCGGAACGGCCGGCAGCCGAACTTCTCAAAGACAGCGTCGTAGCTGGCGACCTCGTAGCCACCGTGCTTGTAGGGTCTGATGATCGAGACGTTGTCGCCGACAAGCTGCATGAAGTCTTTGTCGCCAGAGACGATGTAAACGTGCAGGTCGGGCGAGGCATACTTGGTGGCCACGGTGCCAATGACGTCGTCAGCTTCGGTCGCATCAAAGCGTATGGTTTTGAATCCATAGGCCTCAATCATCCTTTTAAGATCAGGCAGTTGCGCCAAGAACTCGTCGGGAGCTGCGGAGCGATTGGACTTGTACCCCTCGTACAACTCGTGGCGGAAGGTACGACCCTTGGAATCTGCAGCAAAAACAAGGTAGTCCGGCTTGAACTGCTCGATCAGAGTGTTGATGGCGAGGGCGACGCCGTAGCAGGCGTAGGTCAGCTTGCCTTTGGAGTTTGCCAGTTTCTCTCGCGCGCCCAGGCCGTAGTAGGCTCTGAATGCGATGTTCATGAAATCCAAAACTAGCAGCTTTTTTGGCATGTTGTCATTTTCCATTAAAGTTTCAAGCACAACTCTCCGAAGAGTAGGTTAGCACGCCCAGACATCCTGGGCAACTTCAATGATCAGGAAACGTTTTATGAACATTGCAATGAACCTACACACATCACCGGCGTTTGTGCCGGCCTTCGAAAGGGGCACCATGCGCGTGGCTTTTGACGTCCAGGGCACCATCGTTGGCCCCCACAGCGAGAAGGTTCTGGCCCTGTTCAAATGGTTTGAGGCCAAGGGTGCCGAGATGACGGTTTGGACCTTTGGCATGCTACGCGACGCCTCGAAGGCAGTGGCGCGCGCCGGCATCGATCGTGACATCGACGTCGTCAGCAAATACTCTCGCTTCGATGCCGAGGCCGAGGACAAGCCAATCTTCAACGTCGCTGTCGATGACGACTGGGCGGCACCGCGCCTGCTCGCGGCGGACCATGTGATCAATGTTACACAAATTCCGGAAAACCCGGAAGACTTCGACCGGGTTTTCGGTCATCTCGTTAGGGAGTCAGCATGAAGTGGTTTCTTGTTTTGGTCATCGGTGTCTTGAGTGCCTGTGCGACCTTGTCGTCACGAACCGTCTACGAGACGCCTGTTGAAGCCACCATGGCGACCTACGACACAGAAGTCGGCGAAGACTACGACGCCATCCTGGTCGTCTTTGGGGCCGAATGGTGCCCAGGGTGTCAGGTCGTCGAGGCCACGTTTCCGCAGCTGATCGATGCTCACAAGGGCAAGCTGAAGATCGTGAAGGTGGACGTTGACAAGCTGAGCGGTCAGCAAGTCAAAGAGCTTGAGCCGAATTTCAACGGTTATATCCCGTTCATCATCATGCTCGACGACGGCAAGCGCACGTACGAAGGTAACCTACAGTCCGAAGATCAGTTCTATCGGATGGTTGAAGGGGCAATCAATTGAAGTTTTTACTTCTTCTCCTGGCTTTACTCCAGATCAGCGCCGTCCAACCAGCCGCCTGGACGATGGTGGTGGTCGCGGGCAGCAACGACCAGCATGTCTTCGACAACGCTCGCAAGACGGCCGTGGCGCAATTCCAGGGGCAGGTACGCGAGGTGAAGCAGATCACCACCAACGCCAAGCTGGTCGATCAGTTCACCCGTTACGCCTCAATCAAGGCCCTAAAAAAGGCGCTGCGTGACAACGCCGGCAAGTGCTTTCTCTACCTGACAAGCCACGGGTCACGCCAGGGGTTTGCTCTTGGGTCGGATACCCTGACGCCAAACGAGCTGGACGAAATCCTGACCGAGGCATGCCCTGGGCCGACCGTTGTGATCGTGTCTGCCTGCTTCTCAGGGACGTTCGCATACGGGGCCATGCAAAAGCCTAACCGCATCGTTCTGACCGCGGCGGCACCTGACCGGACATCGTTCGGGTGCAGCAACGACCTCCAATACACCTTCTGGGATGGGTGCTTCCTGAGGAACGTCGCCGCAGCCAAGACCTGGGAGGAGGCCTATAACCTGACCGGCCAGTGCGTGATCGCCCTCGAGCATAAGTTAGGTGCTATCCCCTCAGGACCATTGATGTATATTGGGGAACAGGTCACGGTAGATCTTTTTCGCTAAAGTTTTGCTCCCGTCGTGCCGATAAGAGGTTTGTAACAACGACGGGAGCCTCAAATGAAAATGAACAAAAAAGCCATGGCCTGGGAAGTCTACGTAATCGAGCCGCGCCGCTCGAGCTTCACCGACGAGCAAATCTCGTACGCCCACGTTCATGCTCGCCTTGTTAACGTTTCCGTCGAAGAGGGCGTCCTTCGTGTCAGGGAGCCTTATTCGCTCCAGGTCAAACTTACCAGTCAATTTGACAGCAAAAACAACCAAATGAGCGGCTACGCCTTTCGCGTCGAGACGTCATTCCGGACCGGCAGTGACGCCAAGCAAGTTCGCAACCTCCTCAGAAACGTTGACGAAGTCAAAGAGAGCGACTTCTACGCATTCTTGAGCGGCATCGCGAACGACACCGGCATCAAGCAGATCGTCACCGGCCACGGGGACGAAAAAGCCATCTCTGGCCTCGGCGAACGCACCAACGGCATGATCAATCAAATGATTGAAGATCAGATTTTCAAGAAATTCAAAGCGGTTGGATAAAGGAAAAGAGCCTGGGAGTGATCCCAGGCTCTTTTAATTCTTACCTAGCTTACGCTACCTTAGACGCCTTCGCGCTGTTGGTAAACGTTGTCGGCGACCGCGAAGGAACGCGGGCGGTCAACCACGCAGCCGCAGTAGCTTGCGTAGACGGTCTCGAAGGCGAGGCCGCGGGTACCGAGCTGAAGCTTGTTCAGCAAGCTGCCCAGGATGGCGAGGCGAGCGCGGTTTTTGTCGCGTGGCAAGAACAGCACGCTGTCCAGACCTGGGACGACTCGGCCGTTGTCACGGTACGAGATCGTGCCCGTGTTCGCTTGTTTGCGCTTACCGATGAAGAGTTCGGTACCGGCAAGACCGTTGGTCTCGATCGGGGTACGGAACACCATGTAGTATTCTGCACCGGCGACGCGGGTCCAGGTCAGGTCGGCTGGGCGGTTGGCCACACCGATCGTGACGTTGGCTGGGACTGCGGCAATCGACATGCCGGAGATGTTCACGGCTTGAACCGTGTAACGCAGCACTTGGCCAGCAGCGAAGCCAGAGCCGGTTGCAGCGCCGCCCATCACAGCCGCGAGGGTCTGTGGTTGGGTTGGAGCCGTGCCGACAGAGCCCATGATGGCTTCTGGGCGTTGACGCATGTATTTGAACACGGTCGGGATGAAGTCGATCACGCCAGCAACCGATTGGATCGGCAGCGAAGCTTGTTCGTCGTTCGTCACGCCAGCGCCGCGGATCGCGTACAGCGCGCCGAGGTCACCACGTTCGAAGGGGAAGAACGTTGCGCGGAACTCAGCCAGTTGGCTGGTCGTGCAGTGTGCTTCTTTGACTGCGCCGCGGCTATCGCGGACGGCAGTGACGATTTTGTCAAGGAACGTACGGTCCATGACGCCACCTTGGCGGTCGAAAACAACCGAGCGGTTGTTGCCGTAGCCAATGAAGTCGCCTGGGATACCGCGCATGCCGGAGTCACCTTCGCGAATGTTCGCTTGGATACCACGGATGTTGCGGATCGGGCCGTTTGGATCGGCAGCAACGAGGCTGTCAATCGCGCCGTCGGAATCGACGTAGTAGTCGCCGCCGACGTAAAGGTCACGCTCAAGAGCTTCGGCCATCGCCAGAGCTGCGTTGATGTCGTTTTCTTTTTCGATGTCAACCGAGTAACCACCGGCCTCGTTGACAAACTGAGCCATCTGAGTGATGGATTTACGGATACCGTAAACCTTCAGCACTTCAGCGACACGCATGTACTGGCTGGTGTCTTCTTGTGGCAAGAAGGCTTCGAAACCGGCGAGGTCAACGCCAGAACGGACCGCAGTTTTAACCGTGTAGTGATACACGGACTGGGTAGCCTTGATGGTGGGGATGTCTTTCGTCAGCATGAAGTCTTTGTCTTCAAGCGTGATCGAACGCATCACTGGGTCGATGTTATCGCCAGCGAGAGCTGCGATGCCCGTACGGCCGGCGTTTTGCAAGCCTTGATAACCAGCGGCAAATGACTTTGCCATGGTCTCAAGCTTTTGACCAAGCTGACGGATGAGGTTCGGATCGAGTAGCTGACCTTGCATTTGCATTCTCCCTACCAGTAGTAGAACGATTCGTTTTTAATTTTACCACGACTTAGTTGACTATTCCCTTTGTCATCTCTGTAACGTCGCGGCATCCAATATTTTATCACACAGAACTAGGTTTGCCCTTTGGCCCTCGGCGCTTATGAGAAGCGGCCGAGTTTTCTCAATGATTACGCACCTATAAAGGCCAGCTTGAAAGTGCGGCCGAAGTTGCGGGTGACGGCATTCACCTTGGCGGCGTACTGATCCTTCAACGACTGAATTTTTTGCAGCAGCAATTGTGGGCCCGGCAGGCTCGCGCTCTGACTGACGCCGTCGATCGCAACCGTTACGCCGGCAATCGGAAACAGTGGCGCAGCAACAGCCTCCAGAAAGCGCAGAGAGGCAAGCGTTACAATCAAGTCCCAGACAGAGCTAGGTAATTTGTCATTTTCGAAGCCGGCAGTGTACCGACACTCGATGATGGCTGGTTGGTAGGCACCGCGGGCAAAGCCCGTAATATATGAAAAGAGACCGGTCGCCGTGGCCGCTTCGCCCGTCGAAACCGACACCGCACCGAATGCAGCCATCACGTTGATGCGATTGCGCCGCAGTGCAACCCATGGTTTAGGAATGGTATATTGTTGATATACTTGGCTTTGTCCCGGAAGTGGGGTGATACCCGGCGACACCGACTGAGTGTGCGGGAACTTCATCATCAGATCGACCACTTTGGTGGCCGGCCAGCGCTCGAGCTTCAGGCCGGTGTAGTTGGCCGAGAACATTCCGTCAATGTAGTCAAACGACTGCCAATGATCGACTGGCGTAATGTCAATATTAAGTGACATCTCAATCTCAGTGATGGCGTTCTCCAGAAAAATCTTGGCATCATCCGGAGTGATCGGCTCTTGTGTCAAAGGAAAGATCTTGGGCAGACCAAGAAGCGCAAAACGATACACATCTTCCGGCATTGGCATGGTGCGGAAGCGCTTGGTCGAGCCCTCAAAGCCGAGGTCGGTCGTGAAGACTGGGTACGTATAATACTGTGCGTCGTAGACCTGAGCCACTTAGAACCCCGCAGTCGTATTGAGCTTTTTGACAGCCCAATTTTGCGTCCAGCGATTGACAGCGGTACCTTCGGTCAGAGTCCAGACGATCGTGCCGCTTATGATCTTGTCTGCGTCCGCCGCGGAGATGCTGATTTTTGACAGCGAGCGGTTGTTTACGTCGATGGCGGCTGTCTTGGTGACGGTCAAGGTAGTGGTGTTGCCGCCGATACTGTCGCCGCGCTGAAAGACAGCTTGCAGCGTTGCGCCGGAGGCAGGAGTGTACGGTCTGGTGCCCAGGGAGTCCTGAATGGTGAGCAATGCGGCAAGCTCACAAGCAACGCCGGCCGTGATGATCCAATACGACTGTCCCGTTGGTGCCCAAGAATTTGGAGCGAGGACCAAGTTAATCGGTGTCAGGTTTAGTATCATCGTCGTTCTTTCTAGTGAACAGTTTCTTCATTCGTTCTAACGACTTAGAACCGTTCAGGTTGCCCCATTTAGCCATGGCATCAGAAATCTTACTGCTTCTGCGGCCGGAGCCGCGGTCTTCAGTGTTTTTCTTTATTTGCCGCTTCAACTTCTTCTCGTCGCGGCGACGGCGAGCCTCAGCAAGATCTATGACTTCGCCCATGAAAACACCCCAGCCATCATTTTACCACTCAAAATTGACTTACTTTTTTGGCAACAGGTGAGGATAGTCCGCAACCACAGCCGGTGGAACCGGCAAGCCGCGATTCATCGCAGTCTCGACGGCACCAGCGTGCGGGTGAAATCGAGTTGATGTCGCATTGGCACGCGATTGTCCGTACTTGGCGTCGTACTCCTTGCGAGTCATCTGCCAAAGTTCTTTGGCCGGCGCTGCCTTATCGAGCGGCTTAGTGATCGCCGCGAGCTTGTTCTTGAAGCCATCGTCAATGAATGGTGGCTGTCCCTGAGTGTTTTTGCTGGCGGTGAATTTCTTGACCGCGGCAACCAGCTTGGCCGTATTTTCAGTTGCCTCCTGTCCGAGACGAGCTTTCATGCTCGACAGGATCTCTGGGTCAACATCGATGACTTCTGGCGGATGCGGAACAACCTGGAGCTTTGGTCCGTCAGATTTCTGGGCCCGTTGATTGATTTTGGCGTCGATCGACGTGCCCTGAGTGACTTGACCTTTCGGACCAATCACCTTGCGACCCTCGTCGTACGCACCCATTTCGCGGTGAGCCCTGTCGCGAGCCGCATCCATACGCTTCGGTTCTTTTTTGGCGTGATATACGTGTGCGCCAGAATTGTCAGGCTTGACGCCAGCTCGACGCTCAATCATCGGCTGGATCTTGAATGCCGTACTCTCGCGCTCAACGCGTTCAGACTGCGGCATTCCCACATTTGATGATACCTGCCCTAGATTCTTTTGATGATCTCGCAGGGTTGTGCCAACAGGAGTCTCAATGACGTGGCCAACCTCGTGTTCGGGTGAGCCGGCCATAGGGCTATAGGTGACTCCGCGCTGATCTTTGCCGATGCCAAAACGATCCTGCCGGCCTTCGGAGACGTTGAGGCCCTGGCGCTTGAAATAGTTCATCAAACGTTTCGCGCGCTGTTCGCGGGTAATGTTGCGGGTCTGTTCGCGAACATTCTTTGAGCGTTTCTCGAGTCCTTCCGACTTGGCCATGCCGCCCTTCCATGCCGCCTTGTGCTTGGCAGCCTGCTCGCGATGGTGAGCCGCCTCTGGGTACTGCTTGGCGGCTTCCATTTCGCCGGCCTTTTTGGTGTGGATCAGGGAGGCTCGCATGTGATTGAGCCTTGAAAACTGCGCATGGCCTGGGTGGCCAGCATCATTATGAAGGATCTGACCATCGGCAAATGACCCAAGCACTTTGGCGGCGTACTGCTGTTTGCGCGCGTCTGCCGCTGGCTTGAGGTCCTGATTGCTGGCTTTGCTCATGCTGACAGACACGCCACGGCCGGTAGACACCCGGACGCTCGTGCGTGTTTGCGGTTTGGCCGGCTTCGGCATACGAGTCGAATTCTCGACACTGTTGGCGTGAGACAGGCTCGGCTGGAAGGGCTTTTGAGTTGGCGACCCGAGGTTGTGCCACTTGCCGTCAGATTTCTTCAGGCCGTCGCACATACCGTCGGTACGCTCTTCGTCGCCGCAAATAATGCACCGCGGATGACCATTGGGGTGAGTCCACTGGGCAGCCTTAAACTTATGGCGCTGGCTCGCTTCCGGCTTCTTCTTATTTTCATTGATTTTAGCCGTTTCAGCGTCAGCGCCTTCACTCTTTTTTAGTGCCTTTTGGCCACCCACACCCTTATCGCCGCTTGGCGGTACGAGTCCTGGAACCGGCCATTTAGCCTTCCGAAGACTGCAGAATTTTTCAGTGGCCTTCTTCAGCCGCTTTTGACGGTCGTGATAGTCACCAGCCAGATCCCCGACATGGTCACTGTGCTCTTTTTCGGTCGGATCGCGGCCAAGTTTTTCGCGGAGCTTCATGAACTCCTCTTTAGGGTCCGGATACTCGTCGCTCTTGCCTAGCATCGAGTTGAGGCCGGCGGTGATGTTGCCGGCGAACGAGCCAGTATTGGTCGATGGGGCCGGAGCTGGCGCAGGAGCGGCAGGGGCTGGAGAGCCGCCACCGAAGGCATTGCGCATGCCAGCGGCGGCACCGGTGGTAGATGCCAGGGATGCCGTGCCGGCATTGCCACCCTTTGCCATCTTGGGGGCGTACTTCTCTTTGACGGTCTTGACCTGCTGGCTCAAGCTGGGCTCGCGCTTGTCGGCACAAGCTTCCTTCAGGAGCTTGATCTTTTGGGCAACACTCCTGGAATAATCACTTTTTGACATGTCAGACCCTTCAGAGCGCATGAGCGTGTCCTTGTCTTTGCGGGCAAAATACTTGTCCGGATTTGGCTCGTCAGCGGCGGCGCGAGCCCGCTGGTTGATTTTGGAATCCGGGGAAGTACCAGGAACCCAGCCCTTTTCAGGGTGATACTGGATCTCGCCGCGGATGAACTTGTCAAACCGCTCAGAGTTGGCGGGCGACAGGAGGCGCGTTTGGCGGATAAGGTCAACACTTTGGGGGCCCTTCTGGCCCTCAGCGACGCCACGAACGAAGCGCGGAGTTGGTTGGTCAAGTGCCTGCTCGACAGGCCGACCATGCTCAGACATTGGGCGCGGGTTCATGCTTTGCTTGTTTGCCGGCAAACCAAGGACGCGGCGAATCTTGTTCTCGACGGCCATCGGCTGAATTTCGCCCTGTGTCATCTTCTGCTTCAGAAAGCCGATCTTGGCGATGACCTGACCGAACTCGTGATCCATGTCCTCTTGGGTCTGACCGAGCGACGTGCCTTCCGGGGTCAAAAGCAAATGACCGATCTCATGGACGGCGGCGTCTGGACTTGGTTGGGTCTGGAGCTTGCCAGAGCGCCAATCTGGTTTCGGGTCCATGCGTCGCGTTGGAGCCAACCCGGCGGCGGCGCGCATGCGGCGCAATTTGTTGATCAGGCCGGGCGTCTTGGCGGTCGGCTTCTCTGCCGGGGCCTTCCCCTTATTTGCCTCGGCCAGAGCGGCGAGGCGGCGATGCTCCTCGGCGACGCCTTTGTCGGTGAAGATGTCGTATGGCTTTTCGTGCTCTGGCAGCTGGGAGACCGGCGTTTTGAGCTTGCCCGTCTCCGTGTCAATTTTGCCCTGCGCGACAGAAAGGTCGATGCCAAGGGCATGCTGCACGAAGTCGCGAATGTGGCGCATCATCTTGATACGCTTGTCAGACATACGTGGCGGCTGAGCGTGGACGCCCCAGACTTGGGCGCGCTGATCACGGGAATTTTTGGCCTTATTGAGTCCGGTTGACGGGGCGATCACCGTGTCGTGAAATTCCTTGAAATCTTTAGCTGTCGAGTATTCGACCTTGTTCGATCCCGGGCGAATAAAACTATACATCCCAGCGCTGGGCTGATACTTGAAGCCTTTGTATTCCTTGTGCATGCCCAAATCTGGATGATTCCTGATGTCCCGAAGATCTGAGGAGTGACTCTTGGTCTTTTGCATGTTGTCTCTCGCACGAACAGATGTTGGCTTGATCGGATGAAACAGGGCGACCACCGAACTCATTGTCTTGTCTGGCATGCCGCGGTTAATGTAGCCGTGATAGCCGGAATCTCTGATGTTTTTCTCGTATAGGTTGACGTCGAGTCCGTCGCCCCATCTGGACTTCACCCTAAGGTTGAGAGGGTCTTTTTGATAGTCGTAGATCTTCTCGTCGGGGACTTCAGATTCGTAGACGTGCGGCGACGACTGAAATGCCGCCTCCGGCGTGGTACCGGCCAAGTAATGATATGACCGATCGACCCAATCCGGCATGATCTTGCGCTTCGATTCACCGCCGCGAACGCCGGAGCCATGACGCTTTGGGTCTATCCCGTGCGCCATGAGATCTGGATTATTTGAGTAGTGCTCGAGCTTCAATTATGGCACCTTCTTCGAATGTTCCATCGTCCAATCGGGCAAAATCCCAGCCTTCTGCTCTGCGTACTTGGTATTTCCCGGATTCTGACGATTGTGTTCGCCATGAGGTCCGAAATTCACCCAGCTGTTCTGTCCGCGAGTTTCACTCGTCAGCGCCTTTTGCGCCTCTGGCGAATACATCGGCATGTGAGTGCGCCAAGCGCTCTCTTCGCCGCGCGGTCCGAATCCGTGACCCTCTTTGGCATGACCAAAAACGTCGTGAACGATCCTGAACGCATCATTGGCAAGCAGTGGCTTGCCGTCAATCATCTCTTTGGTCGGCGCGAGCAGCGGATGGTCGCTCGTCTGACCGTCACCAAAACCACTTTCAGTGGGATAGTACCACAAATGGTTGTTATTGTTAATGTCGTGGAACAGATCTTTTGAGCCAGCCTTGTAAGGGTTTTCCATGCCCGGCTGGATTTTTGAGATCTTCAAACCACTGTTTTTGATGTGGTTGAATTGATCCATCGTTTCATTGATCAGCGCGCCATACGCATTTTTGACCTTCGGGTCGTTAGGTGCATGCGGCATCGCTTCGAACGCCTGGGCAATCTTGCTCGAATGCTGAGGATCAATCTCAGCCATCGGCGCACCATGGGTCAAACTGATGCCCTTGGTTTTGGCATAACCGTCCGCGAGAGCGCGGATCTTTTCGTTATGGGCTGGCTTTTCTGTGCCGGCCTTCTGGGTCCGCTTCTCGTGCAGCATCTGCCGAACATCCTGGGCCGCAGCCTCAGCATGTTCGGCGTGGGTCTTTGGGACGGCGGGCTCCGCCTTTGACATTGCCATTGGGTCTGGAGATCCTTCCGGATATCCCATCTCCTCATTCTTTTGCATCTTTTGACGCGCAACCATCTGGCGCACGGCGGCAAACAGATTCGATTGGCGGCTTCGGCGCGGGTAGCCGGACCGAGTAACGGAAGACTTGGCCAACTCCGACTTGACGACCTTGAGGGTGCCGTGAGACGCGCCGGCCTGACTTTTCGGCTGATGAATGTACAGCGTGTCGTGACCACCATCGACCGAATCAAGGACCCTGCGGGATAGTGGCGATGTTGGCTTGCGCAGTTCGCCGTGGACCTCCTGAACGGTCATCGGCTTCTCAAGGACGTGATGCGCGCCAGCGAGGCTACGATGAGCCTCGTCGGTGCCCAACATGACTTGAAACGGGCGACCAGATGCGGTGTGCTGTTTGTAGCGCTTCATTTCTTTCAAAAAAACTGGCTTGCCGCCGTGACGCTCAGATGATCGATCCTGGGCGCGCTGGCGATCGTCGGCTTCAGTCCTTGCGGCGCGCTTGGCGTCCCTGTCGGGGCCTCGCGGATTCGTGACGTGCTCTGGCAGCTTTTGGTGTGTGCCGGTGTGGGTGCTGTCGTCACGCTTGGAGGCATACGGACTGCCAGCTTTGCCCTGACGGTCCAAAGCTTCACTGATCTTGTCGTCGGTCGAACCTGGACGGTTTTTGTGCGGCTTCTTGAGTTGTGCGCGCAGCATTTTCACGCCTGGAGAGTCATTGTCGCCATCGGCCTTGTTCATAGACATAGAAACTGAAACCCTGGACGACCGCGGTGTACGCACGGCAGCTTCAGCCGCGGCATTGGCACGCTTGCTTGGATCTGGATGCGCCGACAGCGCCGGGTGCATGTTCGACTTTGGCTCCTGCGGAGCTTTCGACAGGTGCTCCAGGCGAGCCGCGGCGAACATTGCTTTCCAGCCGCGGATGCCAGGATTCTGAGATTTGGTTAGATCGGGATTGCCGCCGGCTTTGTCTTGATTCTGAAGCCATTGCTTCGAATATTTTGGCGCATGAGTAATGGCGGCAGCCATGTGATGAGAAGATCCAGAAAGATGCTTCTCATAGAAAGCTTTCAGCTGCTGGTGCTTCGGATGTGCCGGATCAAGCAAGATGGCGTCATCTCGAGTGACTTGCGTCGTTTTCTTGAGATCAGTTTCTCCTGACTTAATCGTGGCCAATTTGCTCATCGAGGAGTCAGGCTTCTTGCCGTCTTTGGCGTCCTTCGGTTTGACTTCCTTGGACTTTCCCGGAGTCAGGTCACCTTCGACGTTCTCTTCTGGCTTGCCGCCTGGAGTGTCGGCCTGATGGTCACCTAGCGAACCGATGTCTTGTGGACCTTCGCCCCATTCACCGCCGGCCTCAGCAGCTTGATGAGCAGCCTGGGAGGCAACCGTGTGGGTGATGTTGTCGGCACCGATGCCGGCAGCCTTTGCGGCCTCGACGTGGAGTCCGCTGTCTTGGGCATCGTGACTGCCGTGGGTCTCAACGACGGTGTCACCCTTCTTGACGTAGCGGCCAACGACCTTACCTTCGTGCTCGACTTCGGCGACTTCGACTTTGTCGCCTTTTTCTTCGGAATATTCGCTATATAGGTGCATACGGACGCCATCACGCAGCTTCTTGACGCGGTCGGCAAGGCGCATGTGTCCGGAAGAATTTTTGTTAGTATTTCCTGAGCCTTGAGATTCCTTGGTCATAAAACAATCCCCTAACGAGAACAGGCAGTTAGCCTAGCTATTTTACCACGGAAGCAGCTTATGAAAAAGTCCTAAAGTTTTTGACGAAAATGCCGATAAGAGAGGGGTCAACCAACTGGAGGAAGCCATGGGCAAGACGACGACACCCAAATACCGAGTCGAGATCCGCACCAACACCAGCAGCTTCCCTATGGCCTGGAGCGGACCGGCGACGCCAAAACGCCTGGAAGACACTGTCGAGCGCTACAACCGCTCATTCATGCCCGGTGGCGTCAATGGCCATGTCTCTGACAAAGTCATCGTTCAGATCGACAAAGCGCAGCTGATCAACCAAGCCACCGGCGAAGTCGTCGCGGAATGGTCGGCACCCATGTTTTCGCTGATGTTTGTCTGATTCTAGATTCTGGAATGATATTCTAAATTTTAGGATGACACCATGGAACGACTCAAAATCATCTTTTTCGTATTGATAACGGTATCTTTCGGTGCTGGGGTCTCACTGAGACACACCTCTGAAGAGGCTAAGTTCTGGAAGGCAATGGCAAAAGTTAAGGTGATACCACCGCCGGGTGCGCCAAGTGCCGGTCAGGCAAGCATAGACCTCGCCGTCATCATGTTCGGCATCAAGGTTCCGCCAAATGTGACTGGACCCACGTTTGACCCATCGGTACGAGATCGCGGCATAACCACCACCAATCCATTCTTCGTCAATTCGGTCGTCAGGATAGGGCCGGCCGCTTTCGACAGCTGGTCGATACTGGCCTCCACCCTGGCGCACGAACTCGAGATCCACTGCAACCAGCGGATGGTCTTCGTTCTTGCACTCGACAGGCTTGGGTTCGACGGCATTTTGGCTGCAGAGCAGCAGGCCTATCGCTACGAGCTGCGCAATGCCCAGCGCTTCGGGACGAACGAGATCGATCGTCAAGCCATTGAAGATACTATGAATATGGAATATTCGGAAAAAGCCGACGGTCTCAGCGCTTGGGTCGCCGACAACCTCTTCATGCTTGGGACAAAATAAAAAGCGCCGGGGTGACCCAGCGCTTTTTGGAAACTTTTTGATTGCTTAGAGCACAGGAAACGCGACGCCTTGTTTTTTCAGGCTGTCTTGAATGCCGTGCAGTTCTTTTTCGTCTGCGGCGTACAAGATGTCGGTGATCGTCGAGGTGTTGACCTGACGGTTGCCTTTGCGAATTTCACCTTCGACGAAGGCGACCGTTTCGCTCTTGCTCAGGCGCTGTGGAGCGGCGACAGCCGGCGTGCTCTTTTCCATGACCTGAACCGTGCGGTTCGCGGCGGCTGGGCGAGGAGCTTGGCGGGCGGTGGCTGGTGCAGCGGCTGGACGTGCAGCTTGAGCAACTGCCAGTTTTTCAACCGTTTTGATCAGATCCGTCTGATTTTTTGCGATTGCTTCGACCGACTTGGCGAGCGAGGCGTAGTCTTTTTTCATCGACATCGCGAGCTGATTGTCTTCTGGACCTGGAGCAGCAGCTGGGGCACCTTCGGGAGCCGGAGCGCCTTCAGGAGCAGCTTGTGCTTGGCGACGCTCAGCTTCGGCTTGCAGAACTTCGAGCATCATGTGCAGCTCTTCGTCTTGCAGCGACTGAGCCATCATGTGCATGTCTTGGCCCTGATCGCCACCTTCTGGGTCGCCCTCTGGGGCTGGTGCGCCTTCAGGAGCCGGAGCGCCTTCAGGTTCGCCCTCTGGGGCTGGTGCGCCTTCAGGAGCCGGAGCGCCTTCAGCGGCTGGTGCGCCAGCAGCAGCTTGGTCTTCCAAGTTGTCGCTAGGAGCGCCTTCGTCTTTATTCATGGGGTAGCCCGACTTGGCCAAAACTTCGTTAATTTTATTAACGGTTTCGAACATTGCGTCTTCCATGTTTTTTTGAACTTGACTTTTTTCCATGGCGAATCCTCTTTTCAGTTTCCAACAAACTCTTAGACGCCGCCCGGCAGCGCGAAGAAGTAAGGTTGGTACGTGCCGGCGTCGGTCGTTGCAGCGGTTGCAACAGCACCGTTGATGCCGTTCAGCGTAGGCTCAGTAGCGTTTGCCGTCAAGAGCAACTGCATCGGAGCGCCAAGTTGGCCGCGGAGTGCATGCAGCAGTTCACGTTGGAAGCGGGCGTGGTCGCCAGTCCAAGACGCTGGGGTTTCCATGCGTACTTCGAAGGAGACCGAACCGTCGATGAAGTAGCCAGACGCGTGGGACTGGGTCTTCAGCGCGGCCGTGTTGTTCACGTCCGAGGCAGGATTGGCAGCTACGATTGCTCGCAGGTTGGCCGTTGCCCACGTCGAGTCCGTCAAGTCGATCACGACGGCATCGCGGCCAGTCGAATCGCGACCTTGAGCGACGATGCCGCTCTTAAACGCGTTTGCGTAGGGGCCGAGTTTGCGGAGCTGCTCGGTCAAACCTTGATAGATCTTCTGAACTCGTGGTGAACTCATCTCTGTCTCCTAGAACGGTTGGATTTCCGTTATCGCTTGTCAATTTTACCACAAACCTAGTGGTTTTTCTTCGTTATGGGATCGGGGCAGCCAGCAGGCCTTCGACGGCAGATGCCAAGCGGTCGAGAGCAGCCTTGAGTGTCGTCGGTGCCGACGTCAGCCAGTCCGCCGGGGTACCGGCAGTATATGCTTGATTTTCAGCATCTTCTGCGGTGCTTTGCGCTGTGCCGGCGGCAGATGCAGCGCCGGAAGCGACGGTTTCGACCGCTTCCGTGCGGGCAGCCAGCTGATCAAGGGCTTCAGCGCCTTGAGCGGGAGCCGGTGACCAGTCCGATGGGGTACCTGGGGTATAGGTAAGGCCTGAAGCATCTTCACCGGTTGCGGTGGCGATGGCTTCGTTGATAGCGTCACCGATTTTTGGATTTGATTTGCCTGCTGGCTGAGTCGGCAGACGCAAAGCGGGTTGCGAGTCTGCAAAATCATTCAACAATTTTGTAAGTTCTGGACTGAGAGCCATTTGGCAAACTCCTAGCAAAAGGGTAACACATTTCCCAATGGTTTTTATTTTATCACACTCAGCGGCGGATTACAGCCGAGTGGCTATTATCCACACCCGCCGGTCTTAGTGATGTCGCACACATCAACGCTTTCGTAGAATACCTCACCTTCTCGCTCGAGAGCAAGCTTCAGGTCAACAGGGGTCAGTGGCTGACCGCCGCGCGAACCGTCGGGATAGGCCGTAATCCCCCTCAGCTGAGGAAGGTATTTCATCAACATGTCGCCGAAGTCTTTGACTTTGTCAGCATTATTGAGTGGAGATCCCCAAGCAGGCAGGTTGATGGTCGAGCTGATCCCATGATCAACATACCTTTGAAACCATGCCTGCATCGCAACCCGTCGCTCTGGCTCGATTGAATAGGCGTCTTCTATTGAGGACGGATCGACGCCCATCTCGACCAGCCTCTTGGCCGTCGGATCAATGACGTACTGTGATTGCCAAGTTTTCTCAACAAGCCGGCGGCGATTGTACGCCTTTGCGAATAGTGGCTCCAGACAGGTTGTCGTTTCGGCCGCGATGCCGATCGTTCCGTTGGGGGCCATGGCCCTCGTCTTGATGGGGGCAGACAGGCCGTGTTGGGCGGCGAACTTGGCAGCGATTTCCGTACTCATGGCGTACAGATCGAGATACGGCTCAAGCTCTGCGGACGGGGCGTACGGCAGACCGCGCATGGCGAGCCACTCGTGGACGCCCATCAGGCCAAGCCCCAGACGGCGATTCTTTTTGCGCGTCAGGTCAACTTCGTCATACGGCAGGTCACTGTAAACCGTGCCCGCCAACAGGAAAAGAGTTCCGATGTTGATAAGTTTTGACATTTCCTCGAGAGATGACACCCTGGCCATATTGATGCTGCCGAGGTTGCAAACGTCATTGTCATCTGGACTGGTGATCTCCGTGCAGGCGTTCCTTAGGGTTTCGCCTGCATTGACGCCGACGTCGATGCTAAATCCGGGTTCGCCATTCATGACCATTTGAGTGACGACCTGCCAGTAAACCTTCTGTGCGCGTGCGTGATCTGGGTGTCCAGCATCGTGGTACGCGACAAAAAAAGCGTCGTCGAGCAGAACCGAAATATTGGTCATGTCCATTGGGGCGTAGGCATTAAAATTCTTTGCCTTCATCGCCTTGATTTCCGGTGACCAGTTCTTGAGCGCCATGAACGCAAAAACGTCCTGGTGCTTCCAGTTCAGACCGGCCCAAATAGCCGAGCGGCGCGCGCCGCCCTGCATGATTCCGCGGCCAGTCTCATTGAGGATTTGCATGAGCGCGCACGGACCGGTTGCGAAGCCGCCAGTCTTTACGATTGGAGACCCCTCGGGGCGAACGGTGCTATAGTCAACGCCGATGCCAGCGCCAGTCATCAGTGCCATGGCCGAGCGGCGTAAAAGGTCTGCCCATCCCTCACGGGAGTCCTCTGCGCGCAGCAACAAGCAATTCTGAACCTGATGGAATGGGCGACCCGACGAATACAGGTATCGCCCGCCGGGAATGAATTTTCTGTCCGTGATGGCCTCGAGCGTATCAACAAAAACGGCATCGGCCGAGGTGTAGCCGAGCGCGCCGAGAACGTTAGTGGTGACCCTGAGTGCGATCTCTTCCCACGTTTCCTTGCGATCCCCGAGGTCGTGGGCATACTTTTGATCAACTACCGATGCTGCCCAAGAAGACATTTTAACCACTTCAAACTCCAACTGGACCTTTAGAGCCACACGAGCACAGATAGTATCTCTTGCCCACTAAATCAAAAACATTATCAACGTATGCGCCACACTTTCGACAATTAACCCCGCCCTCACCTTTGATAGTGGTGGGAAGTGGCGGGGTGTCATCTTCAAACTGATCGACAGACTGCTCTTCAATTAATCGTAACTGTTTTCGTAATTTTTGATTTTCAATCGAAAGCTTGCGATTCTTTTTGCGCAGCTCCGTTATCAACTTGGACTCTCGGTCTCGACCGCTCATTTGAACCTCGGCGCACGAAGCCCGTCGGTAAATTTTACCACGCAAGGCCTGTCAAAAACAAGCGGACTGGCTTTGTGTCGCCAGTCCGCAAAAGATTCTTACCATTGAGAAATTTTTAGTTCTGGTGGCTCTCGCCGACAACCTCAAGACTTGCATTTACCGTGAACACACATGCGTCGCCGTCGGTCGTCATGTAAGTGCCAGCCGGCAGAACCGAGAGGCGCGTATTTGCGCCGTTGGCATTGTCGCTGAACGAGGCCAACAGGCTGCCGTCGTACAACTTGAGGAGGACTTCGTCCCAGACGGACGGCTTGTCGCCGCACGGATCTATCAGGCCGACTGGAGTGAAAGGTGATGGAGGTGCATCATCCCCGTCTTCGCCATCCTCGCCGTCGCCGCCGTTGCAAATCGTAGCCGACGAGAGATTGCCGTCTGTCGCCAAGTCCAGGGTTCCGTTGTCGTTGGCGTCTGTCGCCAAGAGGATTGTCTGACCGCCGTTCGTACAGGTCGTCGCTGTCGTGATCATGAAAACGACACTGTGCCCGTCTTGGCCGGGCAGACCAGTCTCGCCGGTGCTGCCGTCTTGACCATCGACGCCGTTGGTGCCATTCTGGCCCGTTGGACCCATGACGCCGCGATTACCGGCCGGACCTTGAGGGCCGGCGACCGGAACATAGACCACCTTACCTTCGGCGCGAGCCGAATCGATTTCTTCTTGGGTGCAACCGTCGTAGCAGTCAACGAAGCGCTTTTTCCACTCTTCATCCTCCCTGCCACAGGAAAAGAAGACAGAAATCGCCAAGAAAAGATATGCCAGTAATGGTTTCATTGCGTTACCTTAAAATACTATGGCCGCCCCACGCGACGAAGACACCCTTCCACTCGCGTTTGGAGGCACGATCACCGATGCCCATCGATCTGGCCTTGGCTGCAATTGCGGCGCGCCAGCTCTCTTTGTATCCCTTGACCATGGTCGAGGCGGCATTCTCGAGATCGAGAATTTCATCTTCTGGATTTGAGGCCTGGAGCTTGCGAGTTGGCGGTGCCTGAGGTGCTGGCTTTTCTGCCGCCGGCTCGACGAGCGTGTCACCGAGCGAATCCAAGGTCTCCTGGATCAGGTCTTCTTGAGCCTGAGTTAGCGGGGCGACCTCGGCCGGCGCGGGCTGCGAAGCCTCGGCTACCGGCTCGCTAGGAGCTTTGGTTTCTTTTTTTGCGCTTGGAGCCCGCGGCTTGCGAGGCTTTGGCGGTACCGGCTGACCGGCCGCGTCAAGTTTGACTTTTCTTCCCATTGTTTCCACCCTTCAAGTGAGATAACGTTTGACTTTTCTTCAATTATATCAACCGGCTGAATTGGATCTATATCGCAATAACCAACCAGATAAATGCTTTTAGAAACAAGCTCTTGCACTAGGATTTGGTCGCCAAACGCCTCGATACACTCAACGGCAACCCCTTTTATCGTAAACATTTTCTACTCCAAGACTACCTGAGTCTCCCCGTTGCATGCGATGAATCCCTCTTCCAGCTTATCAGAAGGATCGTTAACTTCAAACTCTTTTGCGATCCAATGATCGGTATATTTGCCAGAAATCGTGAAGACGGTCTCGTAGACCTTCTGGGTGTCATCCGTAAGTACCGGCATGCCTTGATTAATTCTGGCATTTTGGAAGCCATAATCATCAAAATTGAGGCGCGCGCTCTTAAAGCAATACCGGATAACGGTGGCGGCAAGCCGGTGGATGCTATAGTCGCCGTGGGTCGTCAGCTTCGCGACCAGCTCCGTGTCGTCGGTGCTGGCATTGATCTGAAATCCCTTTAACTTTTCGGCGCTTTGGGACGTCCATCCGCGCATCGCGATGCCTTCCGGCACATCCTTGTCGAGAATGACCATGGTGTCTTGGTCGGGTCGCGGGTGAATGCCGGTGACCTGGGCGTAAAACTGGGCGTTCTTGACGAACACGTTGCGCCAGAGCTTCTTTTCGATCTCATAGGCTGCCGGCACATACAGCACGTTTTTGCCGTCGGTTCCAACAATGTCAAATTCCGAATAAACTACCGGCGCTGACACGATCTCCTGGCAACCTTCGCTGCCGTAATCGCCGAGATACAGCTGCGCTTCGTTGGTGCGATGCACAAACACGACACTCGGCATCTTCTGCATATCGTGCTGATAATACGGCGCAACGTGAAAGGCGTTCTCGAGAACCCATTTGGTGATCTGGTCGATGTACTCTGCGCCGACCATGTCCCTGATCGCCGCATATTTGGTAAACGGGCTCAAGATGTAGTTGAGTTGGTTTGGGTGTTTGCGCAAATGCTGCAAACGCTCTTGCAAAACGACAACACCCACGATGTCTGCAACTGCGAACATTACAGGCCCCCCAGCTTATCAACTTCGGTCTGCAAAAAGGCGTCAAGCATTGCATCAGCATTCGTCTTGAGCCAAGTCTCAGTGTCGCGAAAGATATTGGCCGGCTTGATGCCGGGGTGTTCCCACTTTGAAGTAAATGGCTTTTCAGAGATCGTCCTGAACATGATCAAGCTCCACTTTGGCTTTTTGTTGCCGGCGTGGAAGTCGGTGGCCGACTCGAACTGGCGGACGCGGTAGAGTCCGCCCAAGTCGGGATCTGACGTCAGCACTTGCTGGGACTGAGTCACGGTGCCGTCGATCATGGTCTTCAGACGCGAAAGGCCGAACTGCGGCTTCATCATCACCTGATTGATCTTCTCTTGGATCTTTTTCGATTTTTCCGTCGAGCCGGGCTTTTGACCAGCCTCCTTACCGATCGGAATTCTCATGTACTTGTAGCGAACGCCAGTCTTTGGGTCGGGGCGACCAAATTTCGCCTTGGGGCTGTTCAGGTGCGTTTGCTTCATGCTGAAGGGGTCGGCACCGGTTTCGATAGCGTTCGCCAACCAGTCGTCTTCATCCAGCTCAACCACCATGACGTAGTTGTTCATGGTCACCGACACGGCGCTCAGATAGTCCTCGAGCGTCGTATTGAGCTTCTCGCTCGCCAGGGCCCTTATTTTCTGCTCGGTCAAAATAGGCAACATTCCCGTGAACTTATCCACGCCGCGACGCAACGCCTCGACGTAATTAAGCGAAAATTCTGCAATTTTAACCAGCTCGTCCATAAAGTACCTCTAGCCTATTTTACCACGGACATTAAATACAAAAAAGCCCGTAACCATATTAGGTTACGGGCCCAAAACCATCAAGCCTGCTTTTAGGGGGCGACCGATGTCTGATGTTCCTGAAATTCCTCTGTGCCGGGCTGGCGTTCGCCATTTTGTTCAATCATTCCAAGGAAGTTCGAGAAGTGTTTGTTGCACTCCTCGGCAACCATCCGGCGGATCGCTTCGTCGAGGGCCGGTGATGCGAGAGCCACGCGAACGATCTCTTGGACCGCATTGATCGTTTCTTCCGGGATCTCTGGCTGTTCCTCTTGGGAGACACCGGCCATGAACTGAGCAGCAACGTCAGACCCGCTCTCAGAGGCCGCGGTCTGCTCACCGCCGGTCATGCCGGCCTGCTGTTCGGCCGTGTCCATCTGCTCGTCGTCCTGCAGCGGTACCGGCTCATCGTCAATAGATTTTTCCAGCGACTGCATTTGCTCCTGCAATTTTTTGCTCAATCCGTACACAGTCTTGTGGTGGTCATTGAGCATCTCTGCCTTATCCAAGGCCATGTAGTCTTCATCGTCAAGGACGCCATGAACGAGTGCGCCCATCACGTCGTGACCCTGCTCATCAAACATGAGCGAGCGCGAACTGAGGTGATCGAGTATTGACGGGCGCGCGGCAGACCACTCATGTCGGTTGACGTCATAGACGCGCTTGTCTGGACTCTCGTAGTAGAGAATGGCGTTCGGATCAGGATTACGCGCCTCTTGGCCGTCCTTACCCTTTTCCGATTTCATGCCGTAGTAGACCTTGTAATGCAAGATCTTTGGC
>Ga0172380_10001783_pt1 | contig 36376 bp, 52 predicted proteins | sample Leawe162metaG_FD_119747 | JGI IMG/M metagenome (GOLD analysis project Ga0172380, IMG submission 119747) | Leachate microbial communities from a municipal landfill in Southern Ontario, Canada - Leachate well 162 metaG | ecosystem: Engineered > Solid waste > Landfill > Unclassified | place...
TAAATCGGATTTTTTGAATGTCATGATTTTTACTCCATTTCTGTTAACTACCGTTAACAGAATTTTGATCCATTCGAATTCGACGCTCTCTCCAATTCAACCACTCTTTAAGATCGTAACTATCGTTGAAAGACCACTCTCCTCGTCCCTTAGACTTTTCTATCTCATATATTCTCTCTAAAAACTCTTTATGTTCAATAATTTCTCTGAGTACGAGTTCTTTTGCAAATTCATCCAAACTATTCCACACTTCGTCAAGTTTGTCTCGCATTATTCCGGGGGAGTATGTATGCCTGGGAAGGGTGTATCTAAAGGCGTAAATGATAACATCTCTATCAAATTGTTTGTCGAGAATCATTATACCCACCTACGGATAGTTGTGCGAGCATAGTGTTTACCATCTTTAGTACTGAAGAACGAGTTTTTAGAATTAAAAATCATATCTGGATACCATCCCTCTGGCGTTGACTTAAGAGCAAGGTTTTGAAGGGTCTTATCAACTGACTTTGAACGCAACAACCCTGGTGGAATCTCGAACGCAAGTGTATCCATTTCTAACGTCTTTCCAAGGTTCTCAATACCGTACGCGACGGAAGAAATTACATCAGTATTAGATAGCCTATTCATTGTAGCGTTTATAAATTGTTCTCTCGTAAGATTTAATTCAATAATATCAAGAGAAGCATCCTTATCGCTTATGGTAATCTTGATTAAATCATCATAAGAAGCAAGAATGCTTATCTGAGCCTTAAACTTCCTTTCACTTCCTGTAATCATGTTTTAGTCTCCTCCAGCCATCCACAGGAATTGCACCATTCCACCCAACCAGAGTGGGGTCCACAAATGTAGAGTAGATCGAAATCAACATCATGTGAACCACACATTGGACAAGTATTTTCCTTTTGGTACTTTTCATGTGCTCTGTCAATTATTCCTTGCGCGATTTTCAGAGCGTAATCATCTTCATTCATAATACCGTCTTTTCTGTTAATGTTACTTAACCGAAAATTCTTTCAGAATCATCATCATCATCGTCGTCATGATCAAAGTGCAATCCCTTTGTCATACGTGGAAACCCAAAGTCATTAAACAACGAGTCTTCGTCTTGTGTTAACCAGTCTTCTGCGCTCATTTTATACTTTCCGTTAATTCTCATTAACCGAATTATTCTCTCTGTATTTTTCGTTTATTCTCTCTATATCTTCATTGGTCTTGTCATATAGATCCTTTTCTATAGATTTGAGTTTTGATTTTACCTCTTCTATGGTTTCTATATGATTTGGCAAATGAACCTTAAGGTCATCTAGATTATCTACTAGCTTTTCAAGCAGGTAGTAACAAACCTGTTGAATCGCCACATCGGTGAGATCATCATCAAGATATTTCATCTTCCTGCAACTCCGCGCTTTACTCCCTTTCCACAGCGCCATTCGCTAAACACTCTTGGGAACGCAGAATTATCCTTTGACAGAACCACGGGAGGATTGCACACACAATCTCCAAATGACTGCGATCTTTCTTCGTTTTCCGATACAAAAAATTCGCATTCTTTGCATTTTATTACTTTCATTTTTTATCCTCTGGTGGAATTTTTCTATAGGGCATGATCATGTATAATGGACATGTAACATCTGTGCATGTTTCTCTTCCATCGACATAATACCCCATGCATTCATAACACATTGCAAGACATCGTTCCTTGTATGAAGCATGTTCTCCCTTTAAAATTTTGAGATATTCCTTGCGTCCCTGCGCGGAAATTCCATACTTCTTTACGTCGTTTTCCTTATCGGATATGCTCATCATAGTGTAATCTCATCATCTATTATTGGATACATCATATCTTCTTCCCTGTCATATGCTTCCCACGTTTCGGCGTCTTCAAAAAGTTCTCCGTCGTAATACTTCATGGAAATCATACAAAGCCCCTTGATGTAGTCCGACGCCTTGGAAATGCTCATATGTTCATTCTCTCTGTTCTTTACCATAATTATTTTTTCTCTTTTCTTTTGTGTGAATGTGGTAGAATGTTTATCGCTCGAAGTATTTAAGTTTTTTTGAGGAACGATTTTTATATTTAGAAGTTGATACTTTAACCATGGATATTCCTTATAATAGCGCGCTTCTGAACAGGGTCGAACTAAAACTCACCAACGGTGTTTCGACCTACCCAGGTTCCATGTCAGTAGGTGGGTGCCCAAAATGTAAGGGCGCAACTTTGTTCAAACCCGCCTCCTTTGATTCAAATTGTGACACGCTAGTTGTTGGGGGAGGTTCCACCGATCCGAACGATTTCAACGTTGTTTTGATTTCTGCAACGCTCAGTCCAAAAGAGATTCCGGTTGGAGGAACCACAACTCTTTCGGTAAGCCTTCAGAACACTGGAGCGGTTCAAGCCCCTGCTGGTTGCATAGTTGAGATACTTGCAAACGATACTGTTGTAGGAGAAACCCCGGCACTTCCTGTAATTCCCGCAGGTGAGTACTACAACTTTAACGGAACTCTTCAGGCAAGCTCAGAGGGGCAAGCAACCATCTGTGCGCGTATAAAATCTGGATATTACAACACATTGCCTCAGCAAAAGTGTGATACAATAACGGTGGGAGATGTACCAGTCGGCAACTTCTATATTGAACTACAATCGGTTACAATGGACCCAAACCAAGCTAATGTAGGGGAACCAGTAAACATGATCATAATGTTGGCCAACACTGGTACTGAGACCGCTCCAGCCGGATGGATATTACAGATTAAGAAAAACGGAACAGTTGTCGGGGAATCTCAACCAGCGCCTGCGGTCCTAGCAGGACACACAGTAAGGGGCGATGTTAATTTCACTGAGACCGTTACGGGAACCTATACCTTCTGCGCAAGAATCAAAGAAGGATATTATAGCATACCTCCCCAGGAGAAATGTGCAACTCTAACTGTTGGCCAACTCACTGGTGGTATAGTCAATGTAAGTTCAACACCAAGTGGAGCAAGCGTCTACATGGACTCGTTCTATCACGGTGTTACTCCGGTGAGCCTTGAAAATGTAGAACCCGGACAACACTCAATATTAATCAGAAAAGATGGATATAAGGACTACAACACAACCATAACCGTAGCAGTGGGAGTAGTAACAACTGTCGCAGCAACCCTGGTAGAGGAAGGAGTAGATCCAGAACCCGTTCCAACCAACATATTCCTGCTTCTCGGAATCGCAGGTGTTGGTCTCCTTGGTGGAATTATGATGACCTCCGATAAGGATAAATATAAACCCAAATCCAAGAAATAATCTTTTTTATGGGTATGGTATAATGCCTTTAGTGGATGTTATTTCATGGGATCTTGAGAAAGTGGGAATCCCAGAATATGATGAACCAAACCCATTGTATAACAAGCATTTCGAGTGGTTCCCATCGGAGAAATTCTATGAACTACAGATTTCGATGTTCGATCTCGAAGGGAAGCATACCCATAATGCGATTGACCTTTTTTGGGGCAATATTGAACCTGAAAACATTGGGAAAATATTGTGTCAGATGATAGATGGAAATACGTTCTTTTCGTTTATGTTGAAATTCTCTTCTGATGGAAAATTAATTGATTTTCAAGAGGGAAGACATAGAATAGTTGCCTGTAGAGTGTTGGGAATAGGCTTCGTTCCAGTGTGGATATTCGAAGAAAAAAATTAGTTTATTCTAATGGGCATATCGAGGGTATATCGGATATGTCAATTCCCTGAGGAATTCTTGAAACAGCGTTCCAATCAAATCCAACCCTGGTGCCGAACTCTCCACCAAAGTTGACTTTGTGCATTGCACCGGACACGGAACCAAGCGAGGTGGTATTTCCGACTCCCGCGAGGGTCTTGTAACCGGATGTTACAGAGCCGTAACCAGTTCCAATGGCCTCAATGCTTGCGGTCATATACGGGTCTGAAGTAAACCCTGCACTTGAACCAATTGCAGATGACATTTGCACAGACGATACCTTGAACGCATTTTCGAAAAGAACATCTCTGCAAACAACCTGTTCATCATCTCTACCGGCGTTAACCTTGCCAATCATACTCATATACATTGATTCCTCGGTAGAAGCCCTTCCTCTTTCCATTAAAAGTGCTTTTTCGGTATCAATGAATGAATTTTCTCCCACCACGCTTGGAACAAGAACACTGACATTGTTATAGAACGCGGCATCTCCACCAGAGGTAAGAGTTCCCTCCTGGTAAGAGTGTACAACATGAGAACTTGCAGATGACGAAAGTACCGCAACGGTACTAGTCCCAATAAACTGTGAAGACTGCACTACAGCCTCATAGTTTGAATTATCAACCGACGCTGCAAAGGCAATACCCGTGATAAGCATAACCCCTATGAATATCGCAGGAATCATGTACCTTCGCTTTGTCAGAAAGTCGCTGACTTTTGACATACACACACTTTTGAGTTATAACGTAATAAGGTTAATCATTAAAATCGAACGTGTCAGATTTAAGCATATCCACTATCTTGATACACCGCTCATGGTTTTCCACGTCCTTCATCGTGGCATATCCAATTGCGGCGGCATTAAAGAAATCTATTAGCTTATCCTTACTTATGGCATCTGACATTAAAACGTATTGGATTTTTATTTTTAAAATAGTTTGGTTTTTCCGTTAATCACCATTAACAGAATTACAGACCTGCGACTGCGCTCATCCTCGTCCAAATGGTCCAAACCTCGTTTTCTGACAACTCCTTCGCCGTCAGACCAATCCAGGCAAGACTTCCGGTGTAAATATTTGTTGCAGCAGCAGTATCGACATGAGCACCAAGATATACTCCCGTAAGTCCCGCCGTCATGTTAGCATATGCACCACCGTCTGGGGTATCGGTGTGAGCAACTTCGACGCCATCTACGTAAGGAGTTATGCCCGCAACGGCTGCCGATCCGTCATAGGTGAAAACGACAAGGTGCCAAACATCCGCTCCAAGAGCGGCGTTGGTGACGGTATTGAAAGTATCGGTATTTGTTTCATCGTACAACGTGAGCCTTGGTACTCCTGCAACCATGTCGAATAACCATTCCCGATCTTCTGCCGCTGCTGTAACATCCCATTTTGAGAGAACCGTTCCAGCAGAAGCAGCGGCCTGATTTACCATGGCCATTACACTAAACGCAACATCTCCACCACCGTTGAATGAGAAATCCGCGTGATCTGCGACGTTAGCAAATGTAGTTGCTCCATCATAAGTGTGATACCTAAGAGCGCGTCCCCCAGTGTGGTAATACGTAGAGACATCTACGGCTGCTGTAAGGTCGTGTCCCCTTCTAGAGGTATCGTTTAAATTCGTTCCTGTTTGCTCTATAAGAGGAAGTAAAATCCTCACATCGCCCAATATATTAAGATTGTGCGCAAGAGCATCGACATAGTAGGGTCTCCATCCCGCTGCTGTTCTATAATTTGCCATGTTTTACACCACCTGAATTTCCCCTTCTGAGTATACGGCAGACCAGTCAGTATCATCAGTCACACAAATGAGTTTTACAGCGTCCCTAGTAAGGGTGCTTCCTATGTATCCCGTGACACCAGTTGTTGTGGATAAATCTTCAAAGTGAATTGTCTGTCCCGCCGCCTGTTCAACAGTCCATCCTCCAGCGCCCTTTCCGATGACCATAAGGTAATCACCAGCAAGCGCGGTTGCAGGGAGTGTTAGCCTAACCGTTGCCCCAGCATTATTAGCGATATAACCATGATTTCCAACCATTGCGGTTGGTCCTGCGGCAACAATTTCAGCAATGGTTTCTTTGGCCCACATCTGAACCCAAGCAACACCAGTCCACACATAGAAAGCAGCCTCATCTTCAATGTAACAGGCTGTTCCGTTATCTGGTACGAGAAAGTCCCATCCCGTTCCATCATACTCCGCAATGTCGTATTCGTGCCCAGTCCACGGATCTCCCCCAGGGATTGGAGAACCAACGATATACCTATCTCCTGCGACGGCTGCTGGAGCAGCAAGAAGATCTTTATCAAGAACGCTCTCCTGCCAATCGAGGGCCGCTACTCCGGCTTTCCAAGCTACACCAGTGGTTGCACTACTATCTGCTGTGAGAACGTAACCGTCAGTTCCAATGGGAACCCGAGTTGCGGTATCATCCGCAGTAGCAACAAAAAGATCGCCCTTAACATCGTATGTCTTATCTCTTACTGCGCGTCGTGTCATACTATCAGTAATTTATATAATTTCTCGAAATAAATAAGTATCCTATAAAAACTATTCCTTTTTCAACTTACTATTTAACCACTCATCTAAAAAAGATTCATCTACCTTTGATATTTTCCAGTCCTTTGGACTCTCTCTTTTATATATTATTTTATCGGGGAGTCCTATTTCACTATGATTTTTTTTCATAAATGGGTAGAATTTATATGCCCCCAGGCATATTAAAGCAGAACATACACAAATCCTTTTCTCCCTCTGCGCTTGGAATCCACCCATGATATCCAATTCCAGGCCACGAGGACCACGTATCCTGTCCACCACACCCATTTGGTGGAGGCATCGGATATCCATAACAATTACAACAGGCACCGCCGCCACCAGTGTTCCACCACACAGAACCCACGGGATGTCTTATAGAGCGGTATTGACTTTCTTGAGCCGCATCAACGTCTTCAATCGTGAGTCCAGTAAAAACATATGGGGTATATCCAGCGGGAATGTTTGACTGGAAATCTGCCGCCAACACGCTGGGAGATCCAATTGAACCAGGATTTGGAACAAACCTAGGATTCGTGAATGTAAACTCAGGAAGTCTATTAGCGGCATTAGAAACCGCGAATGTTATAGGTTCCGAATCCTGCCATACAATGCTTGAAGCCACAAGGGGTTGACTTGCAGGAATAAATCCAGCCCATCTACTAATCTGAACGTTTCCATTCGGGAATCCAAGAGGAACATCAATTTGATGCACCACCCCAAAGTACGCAAAATACCAGCTCAAGTGCCACAAGGATGTATACTCTGGAGACAACCAATAGATTGTGTTAGGATTTGGAGATGCCGTTGTTTTGGGTCGACCCGGAAAAGACAGCGTTACAGAAGAAGGCCCAGAATCGTACGAAACACCAGTTACAATGACATCTCCCTGTGCCCATTGTTTTGCAGCCACGGTTGATGCCTGACTTCCAGAGTTTGCGAAATTAATTACACCATGGATGTATTGCGTTGAGCCGGGAGCACATGTCGATGCCGATATTTTGGTAGCATATGGTAAAAGATCGGTTGGTCCAACATAAACGTGTGTATTATCAGCCATTGAAGATCACCATCTTATTATACATGTTATTATGTAATACCTGTAGGTTAAAATAGTTTGTTTCGGTTAATAAATTATATTCCGAAATAACTCTTTAATGTGTTATGTAATGTCCATACCTCATCTTCGTTTAATTCGCCAGAGCACACTCCGAAGGCTGCAATTCCTCCTTGATAGTAATTTTGACCAGTAGCCGGGAAAGTATCCGTTAAATATCCAACACATAAACCAGCACCAGTATCTTCCATTGCAACATATCCACCGGCACTATGGCTATCTGTATCAGCCCTTATCCCATTTACATAAATTCTAATTCCTCCAATGAGGGAAGAACCATCATAAGTTCCACAAACAAAATACCAATTCCCAACCGTTAAATCTACCCCTGTGCTTCTACCCATCCAATCCCCGCTACTTTGATCTGCTAAATCAAAATAAACCCTTTTATGATTTAAATAAAACATATATTCGGCTTCGTAAACACAGGTTTCCTCTTTAGCTATTAACCAATCAGGGGTAGTGGCTCCAATGTCTCCAGTTGGATATATCAACGCAAAAACACTAAATGGACTATCAACAAGGCCGTTACCAAACGTGAGATCGGGAGTGTCTGCAACATACATCCCGTCGTCAGTACCATTTAGAGTATAAAACGAAGATCTCACAGATGTGGTAAGCCAATTAGAAACATTTTCCAATGCGGTAAGATCATGTGAATACATAGACGAATCTTTAACATTGGTTCCGCTTGTAGTGGTTGGTATAACAAGAATTCTTGTATCTCCAGTTATTGAAAGTATATCGTGAATCAGATAGGATATTTCACTATCTTCTATATGTCCAGGGGTTGCGTTATAGGTCATATTCCAACACTCTATATGATTATATATTACAGAACATATTTAAAATAGATTAGAAAGGATTTCTGTTAATACACATTAACGGAATCATACGCCCAACACTCCTTTTAATCTCTGCGTCAGACTCCAAACTTCATCTGCGGAGAGTTCTTTGGCAGCCACACCAATCCAGGTCATCTTACCATCGTAGTACTCGGAGTATGCAGCGGCATTCTTGAGAGCACCAACCATAAGATTTGTGTTGATGGCTTCCATCGCAACGTATCCGGCGTCAGTGTAATCAGCGTCATCGAGTTGTACGCCATCGATGTATATTTTACACCCTGCACATATACCCGACCCATCATAGGTCGCTACAAGAATCTTCCAAGATCCTGTAGCGAACGCTGTCTGATCTCGTCTTCCTATGTACTTATCTACAGACTCATCATACAACTGTAAGGTAGGATACCCACTAGCATCGAAGAACAGCCTCCATTCACGGAGGTTGTTTACGTCCCACTTACCGATTATTTGTCGTGAAGTTACATTGTCGGGGTTTAATGCAACTATCAACGAGAATGCCGAGTCAGTCAATGAATTGCCGAAGTCGAAGTCAGTATCGTTGGCACGATACGCATAATCATTTGTTCCGTTTAAAGTAAAGTACATAGTTTTTCCCGGTGATATTTCTCCAAATGGAGGGGATATACCCGTTCCTGTTGTGGTGAGTGTATTATCGTTTCTACTAAAATCGTAAATGGATGTCCCTAGAATGTTCCTTGTACCCCATGTAGATGAAGGTTCTACAACCATTGGATATAATGCTTTTGGACTTCCAAGAGTTTCCAATACATAAGATATGTCTTTTCGTGATTCGTTAAACGGGGTTTCAAATGTGCTTGGTATAATATCTGAAATATATATCCCAGGTTTGGGATACGTTGTTGCAAGGAGTCTGCCATTTCCAAGATAACAAGAACCATACACCCTAGTATTGGGTGCTCCAAAATCTTTTAACAAATTCCAAGTTCTTCCAAGATCGTACGATATATGAAGGTATGGATTAGGATATTCACCGGACACTAAAATACTGCCCCCAACATAAATCACTCCCAAACACTCTGAAGCACCACTTACATATCCAACAAAATTTACTGTTTTGCACATATCGCTTGATATACCAACTCTATTAGAAGCGACAATTACAAACTTATCAATATCAGGGCAATGAATGAAATCAGATATATACTCAGCACCAGAATTACTCCCATTAATAAATCCCCATGTAGATCCGTAATCTTTAGATGTTGCAAAATAATATCTCGTATAGGACGAATGCCTTCCAGCGAGCAAAACAGTATCCTTATTGATTACTACCAATCCATATATACCAGTAACTCCAGAAGGCATTCCTTGATTCGTCCAATTAACTCCATAATCTGTGGAATAAAAAATACCAGAACCTGTCATTAAACATTTTCCACCTCCAAGGTATATCAAATTACTATATCCAATTGAACCATAGAGTATACCAAGATTAGTCCAACGTACTCCATAATCGTCACTTCTATATAATTCACAACTGGTTGAATTATAAAAAAAACAAATCCCGCTTCCTATAGTTCCAAGAATGTTATTTTTGTGATCAAGGCCGGGTTCTATAAATATCCAAGAATCTCCATTGTCTGTAGATCTGAGAATCCTCCCATTATCAGAAGTCCCATATATACAGCATAATATACAATTATTCCCAAGTGGGGTAACTCCAGAAATAATATTACCTGCTCCACTCCCCAAAAAAACATTTTTCCAAGATGTTCCAATAGCCCATTGCGATTTTTTATCTATGCCAACTTTGCTTCTAATATTTCCATTTAATATTTCTGGACCAAGAACTAAATTAGACTTCATTAAATCACCTCTCCCAAACCCGTCTCTGATTCAACATACCATATATTATTACCACTTTCATAAACAACATATATAGATATTGAATCTACTTTAGCTACAACGCTTTCTCCTGATGATTTTATATCCGCAGCAACAACAACACCAAAGTTAGCACCGTTTACATCAGAAGGAGTCCATGTTTCTCCCCACAGTTCTGCATCATTACCATAAAAATAACTATATTTTCCCATACTAACACCATAGTAGCCTGTTTCCCATTTGTTAACAACATCTGCTAGGTTTGTTGCAGAAAGCGATCCATCTGCCTTTATCAATCTTATCTCATTGTCTATGACATAGTCTAATGCTTCCTTGTGAGAAGATATTCTCCCTACACCTACTATAATTCCTTTTATTGTCGCGGTGGTGGGTATGCTAAATGCTTTCTTACAAACCAATCTATAAGTAAGCGCATCCGATGTTGATGTTGCGGTGCAGAAAGTATCATTGCTCGTTGTTAATTTTGATAGATCCGCCCAATTTATTGTTCCTCCGTTTAAGTTGCTCGTTGAATTGGTATCCGTAATTTTTCCATCTGATAGGAGTAATCTTCCCCCCCTATTAACAAAAACTATGTGTTTTAATGATTCTGCACTTAATGATCCATCTGTGCTTGAAGTAGTGTATCCATCTCCAACAATAAAATCCCCAGAAGGTTTGCTTATTGTTATATCAGTAGTGATAGAGGTCTTACTCACTTGATTAAAAACTTCAATTATGGAGTTGAAATACGAATACGTCGGTAATGTCAATGTTATTGAAGTATCACTAGACACACTATAACGAGAATTGTTATTAGCAGTAGTACTAGAACTTAAACTGTAAGGTATAACATCTTCAATCATTGCCGATCTTACAAGATATGGCACTTCACAACCAATGAAATTATTTTTGCCTACAATAAGGGGTGGCAATAAAGATTCAACTCCATATAATCCGTATTTTTGGTATCCAACCCCACTATCGTAACAATGATTTCCCTCTATTATACACCCATCTGTAAAACCATACATATATATACCTGCACCGTATCCAATATTGAGTGATCCGTTATCATAGCAAAGATTATTGGTTATTGTACAGTACTGACCGGGAGCGATGCCAATATTTCCGCAGTCATGGCATACATTTCCACGTATAATTGAATATCTTCCTATACCTCCAAGATGAATGCCGTTATTCCAACAATTCTCTATATAACAACCCTCTATAGTGTACCATTTGTCAACAGATTTGCCTTCTCCTAACCATATTCCGACTCTATGATCCCCACGTATATCACATTTAGATATGAATAATCCCGGTTCATAATATGCATATATACCCAATCCCAAATATTTTACATATTTAATGTCGTTGTCATAAAATTTACACCCAACTATAGAATTGTTGCGGTGGTAAATTCCTCCCGCAGTTAGATATCCATGTACAAATATCCCAACTGGATTATCGTGAAGATAGCAATTTTCAACCAATGAATTTACACAACCATATAAGAAAATACCATATCCGTTAGTAGATGTTGTTGGGAGTGTGCTTTTAAGATATTCAATGGCGTTGTAACATTCACAATCCCGTATTGTAATATGAGTATTTAAATAATCCCCACTAAATGCACCTCGACCATATGCAAGTATACCACATGACCCTTCTATGTTATTACAATCAACTCTTACATTTTCTATAATAACTCTATTGGATTTCCAAACAATTATAATCGATTGATTTTGAAATGGATCTGAAGTTATTGCGGTTGTACTACCAATACCAACACCCGCAGTAAGAAGACTATTGTCAAAATCTATCTTATAATTGTTTTTCTGGATCAGTATGCTTTTAATGATCGTATAGTTACCGTTGCTAATTAGTGTATAGGAAGTACTTGTATCAATCGCCGCCTGTATTACCGAGCTATCATCTGTCCCTGCAATCCCTCTCTTTATTACATTCCCCTCTTTATCTACGGCATAAATTACTGTGCCATCTTTATATACCATCGCATCGTAGGGATACTGAACCTTCCCGTCCTTGCTACCTGATTTTACCTTCGCGGTTCCCATATTACACGCTCCGTTTTCTGTTAATTGTAGTTGTCAGAAAAATCATATGCTTAACACCCCTCTAAGTCTTTGATCGACAGACCAAGCTTCGTCAGCGTCGAGTTCTTTTCCAGTTATTCCGAACCATGTCATTTCTCCGGTGAAAACTCCAGAGACAACTCCATTATCATGATGACAACCAAGACCAACATCCGCTGCAAGATTCTCCATTGCTACATACACCCCATTTATGTTATTTGCAAGAGATACGTCTACTCCATCGTAGTATATTGTCAATCCGGTCTCTACAGAGCTACCGTCATAGGTAGCAATCATAGTGTGCCAATTCGTATCCCATAGTATGTCACTGCTTACTACATTAATGTAAGCGGGAACAGACTGATCGTAGCAGTAGAATGTAATAGGAGACGCTGCTCCGGCACCAATATCTACCCACCATTCCATTTGGGCAAGCGTATCATCCCTCTTAGAGATTAATGTACATGCTCCCAATGTAGTCCTATAGAAAGCACATACAAGAGAAAATGCACTATCCGCGAGTCCCGTTCCAAAGGAGAAATCTGGATCATCTGGGACGGTAAGTGTTCTAGTAGGAGTAGCAGAATTCATATAATATGCATATGTCTTCCCTTGGAAATCTATGAGGTTTACTAAATCTTCTCCAGATACTCCATTATGAGAATTCATTGAATAATCGGGAAGAACTACACCACTTGACATTATACCAGGATATAATCCCCTTACATCTCCTAATATTTCGAGAAGATTACTTATGGTGTTTCGTTGATTATTTAAGGGAGCATATCCATGTACATTGCTTACAATAGAGGTAGTAGCAGTCCCATCATATACGGGGCCATATCCACATCCTATTATTATAGAATCCCTTAAGGTGGTAAATCCTGAAAGGGGAGATATGTAAACTCCATACTCGGCAGCACCATATACGAAAACATCATGTATACTGATCAAAGTAATGCTTGGAGCACCGTGGTTTATTCTTATTCCACTTCCTGCTGCATTTCCTGCTGCATTTCCGTCTATATACATATCAGATATGGTATTGCTCGTTACTCCAGACATGAGTATAACATTATCATCAACACCATTTTCAAGATACAGAAGGGTTGAAGGCCCTTGACCAACCAAATTTACATATGATGGTATCGAGAGAGTTGCATAAATTACATATACCCCTGCCCCAAGAGCAACGGTTCCAGTAATGGCTCCAACGTAAGTAAGAGCAGACTGAATTACAATATCATCGTCTACTCCGGCTGCTCCATGATCGATATATCCTCCATCCCTATTGACCGCTATGATGTTAGCACCATCTACGAAAACCATTGCCTCATACGGTTTTTTAAAGGCAGACCATCCAGCAGCCATCTAATTTCCCTCCTTTTCATCTTTTCCGTTAACGCTCATTAACAGAAAATCACTCATAACATCGCCACCCATGTGAAATCGTGGTCAACAAGATCGACTGGATTCATATTGATTCTGAAAGTAACAGCTCCTACATTACTTACCCAAAAAGATCTTCCACCCAAGTCATCGTTTGGAGTAACCTGTATATCGTCAATTGTTGGAATCCATGTCAGAAGATGTGTAACATCAACAAAGGCATTTCCAGCGGTTATCGTATCTGTGTCGTGCTGGAATAGGAATAATGCAAACGGGAACCACGCTCCAAACCACAGATATATCGTAAATTCATCTTCCACAAACGTGGCTGTTCCGAGATCGGGTGCCGTTAATTGCCACGATCCAAGGGGGGAACCCCTATACTCTGCAATGTAATCGTCGTACCCCGTCCACACACCAGTCGCTCCAACGGGTACAATGTATCTATCACCATTTGTGGGTCCAACGGGAACATCCGTAGTCCTACTAATTACGCTTTCCTGCCAATCAAGAGCATTGATGATTGCCTTTGCTGCGGTTACTGTGCTATAGCCACTCATTCGTGTGCCACGCTCCCCAACAAAAGTCCACTAGAGTATATAACCCCTGCGCCCCCAGCATTTAGAGCGTGAAGGGAAACCGTTGTTACTGCGGAATTTGCCCTTCTGTTGGCAGGAAGACCCTCGTTTATTGGAACAAAATCAGTATAGAGAACGCTTCCGTCAGACGGGAAATCTATATAGTAATCATACGCGGTTCCGTCGTTTTCCCAATATATATAAAACCCATTTGCCTCACCGGATGTTATAGAAAACCCGTATATGTATACATCGGTTCCAGGTGTTACGGTTACAGTAGACAGAGTTGTTCCAGCAGCAAATGGACCAGTTGTTCCATCATGTTGCCAAGCCAAGGATATATCTCTACCATAACGGATCAGCCTAGATGCAGGTATACTCATCACAGACCCAAACGAAAGACTCAATTACAGCACCCTCTTTATGTATTTATTCTCTCTTTACCTAATAATAATGTTGCTTGATAAAGTTGTAACGCCCCGCATGGATTTTTCGCGGCGATTGCAACCCCCCATCCATATTGGTTAGCTGGCTCTGAACAATTCAGAGCAATTGGAGAGGTAAAATGATAGGTTCCCCTAGAACCAAAGGGTATATAGATATAATGAAGACCATCATCCCTATTATACCACAATAGGTAAAAATCGTTGTCCTCAGAAGCAGATATTGAGAAACCATGTATGTATATGGCTTCCTTTTCTCCAACGGAATATTGACAGATAACAGATGGATATGGGGCTGGACCAATAAAAACCCCGGCGTTCTCCCACCAAACGTCAACATACTCTCGTCCAAATCTCTCGACAACCGCGTGTTCCTTGGATATAATTCCCCTGTCAACCATCAGAAATTCCTCCCCTCCGAAGAAGAACTGTCTTCGGTTCCAGTTAAGATTCCAGCCTGATAGAACGTCACATTTGGATTGTCTATGGTCGCATATATTGCTACATAGGTGTATGCTGGGTCGTCAGATGCTTTCTTTTGACCGGGATATCCAATGTTAATAGGGACATTGTTCGTATAATAAACGAATCCCTTTCCAGGAACATTTACCTCGTGATAATAGAGAATGTCATCAAGTTGCCATAAAACCCAGAAACGATTCGCTTCCTCGGTCATTATGTAATATCCATAGACATAGGTATCTTTACCAACTTCAAGATCCTTCCTCACAAGAACCGTAAAGACCCAGGGTGGAGGCAACCAATGCGCTGTTATAACGTCATGATAAAGAAGTCCATGGGTCCACTCTAAATTTAGTTCTCTTCCAACCCTTGTTGCTTCAGCACCAGATGTACTTGATTTTTCACCAAAAGAAAGATTTTTCATGATCATTCCCCTCAATCAGAGAATGATATTATTCTAATGTTCGAGGCATCTACCCCGGTTGTGACAAATATCGTTGAAATTGCCTGTGACTTTGGGAGATTTGTCCTAATAAGAGGAGAATCTATTCCGCGCACGATAATTTCGTTTGCGTTCCTATCATTCAACTTTACCTTTACTTCTCTAGAACTTTCAAGAACAAACGATCTCGAAGGAGGGTTTAAAATGAACTCCTTGTTCTGATAACTCGCGGGAACATCTACATTGTGAAACTCATATGCAGATCCAACCCATTTTTGATCTTCAAGAAGTTCTATCATATAATCAAGCTTTGCTCCAAGTCGATCTATGGCTTCTACTATCATGACATCCTCCTCCTCTGACGAGGGTTTTGGTACAAATCTATACTTATCACCATCAAAGCATCTCTCTTCTCCTGGGTACGGCATTTTACACCCCTAACAAAACCATTCCTCCAATTATTGCCATTATAGGTAGAAAAGAAGGTTGAACTACCTCCTCGGGAGGGGGTTGAGATATGGTGCAACTCGAAGAGTTCTCCTCAACAAGTTCCCAATATCCGTCCTCCTCTGGAATCTCCTCTACCATGTTCAATCACAGTATTCTACGTCAATTTCAACGTTTGCTACAACTGCGGCGGGTTGTGTCCACGTAAACTTAACCGCCTCCGTCCCAGCAAATCCCCTAAGTATAATTGGCTTGCGATAGTCATCTGAAAACCTCGAATCAACAGCGTTGTCAAGTATATCAGTGTTAATGGCAACATATACGGGTATACCGGCGGTAACATCGTGTGTGTAGTTTACTGTAACGGCTGTGTCCCCAAGATTTCCATTCACTCGAATAGCCCAAATCTTGACTTTCATCCCCTGGGGAATTCTGAGATATTCTGGAGCCGCTATGGTGTAGTCGATAAGATCTGCGTACAAAGGAAAGTCATCTGTAACGGCAACTCCGTCAGATTCCCCATATACGGTGAACAGTTCGCTAACCATTTATCTCACCCTCCTTATGACGTTTCCAGGCGTTGAATCGGTAGGAACCTTCTTAACTATGAGAATATCCTTGTTGACTTTCTCAATAATTCCCTGATATTCCTCGATTGCGTACCTGCGTTCCTCCGGGGAATACATATTAAATCCTTCAATTCCGTAATCCTTTTGCAATCCAACCTTAACGGCAGAATCATATGTTGCAATCGGAAGAGTTACCCAGTGACTTGGAATCCTCTTATCGAGAATGTTGTAGATAAGCTCAGCATCTCCAGGTATACCAATCATATATTCCCCATATGTGAACTTGACAGTGTTGAAAAGGTCAAGATTGGTATCATTACCAAACGTATATCCAACCCTTATTTCTGGGAAGTGAATCATTTCAAGAGATCCACGACTAAACCCAGATATTTTGTCTACTCCGAGAACCGCGCGATCCCTCTGGAACCTCTGTTGGTTCTGCCCCTTTGGAATCTGCACTCCGCAACGTGTGAGGGAGGGGGTAACTTCCATCTTCACATGGAAAAGCCTCTCGCGGAAGTCGTAGGGAATATACCACATATCGCTGCTATCGTATACGGTTGACATATCTGCCGGTGGTGTGAACGATTTCGCAGTATTGGTAAAACCTCTGCTAGGAATTACATCGTCTGCGGGAGCGGTGGTAGTACCACCGTCGTAGGAACCCCATGTTTCGGCTGCTGTGATCGGAAGAGGACCATAATTCAGAATCTCTCCACCACGGTTGTGGCGAGCAAGAACCCTGAATGGGATTGCCAACTGGGAAGCCGGAATGAAAACGGTCAGATATGCGTTGTCTTCAACGAGGCCGAATGCGTCCGTTGTCTTACTAGGATAACTCATTTTTTCACGCTCTCTCTACGTGTATTATTATCATTTGAAATATATAAACTTGACCAAAAAATTAGAAGGACAGTCTGTAATAAACCCTATTCCATTTGTTGTATACTGGTTCCTCTTTAAACTTTTCTATGATAGCGTCATTTTTCAACGCCCATATCACGTTTCTGAAGTCTTTATAGGTTCCGGGCTTCTTTCCAATCATGATACAGAAATCCACCCACGCATCATAGATCTCCTTTACATAGGCTCCATCATTTCCGCGTTCCTCTAAATACTGTACAGTAAAATCCCGCTTTTTGATGGCGGGTTTGTGCTTTCCGTCTACTTCGACTGTTATGACTGGCATGTGTCACTCGTTAATCTGTTTACTTGCTTTTTATTGACTTACTACTCTTTGATTTTGATGGCACATATTTCTTTTCCTTCATACTATCATACACAAAGTAGGTTATTGCCCCAGACGCCAACAGCATCAAAGCAGATTCAATTGGATGGTTTACAATCCAATCGACAATTCCACCATTCGTTCCTACTGGTGTTACTCCCATGTTTGCACACATTTCTGTTGCCATAACTCACCTCATGAAATAATATCCGCGCATACCGTGAGATCTCCTGGCCCAGATATGGTATAATACTGTTTATCGGTGTAAGATGCTCCGGCTGGAAACGCAACGTGTCCAAATTGATACCACATATCTCCATTGACATAGACCCCACATTGGAATGCAGTAGCAACACCATTATTGTTCTTAAGACTTGTAGCAACGTCTACAATGTCTCCTACATTGGCGCTCAAGATTATTTCCGAAGTGAGATGTCTGTAGATGACTATACCCGTTACTTCAACCCCTCCGCTAGAGGCAGGTGTAACTTCCATTAATGAGCATGTGTCGGTCATTTTTATCACCTACACATATGAGACCGCAGCACAAACCGTAAAAGAACCAGCCGAACCAGCGGTCCATGACATGGTGAATGATCCGCTTGCACCCGGAGAAAGTTCTTGTACCAATCTTTGGTCTATTGTCTGAGAACCCGCTGTAAGAGTTATTCTACCCTTATTAGCAGGGAGAGTTATAATTCCTGTATTCCTATAATAAACGGTGATAGAAACCGGATTCCCGAGTTGCACACTCTGTGGTGATATGAGCGGAGCCTGAGTTATTTCGAGCCGATATTCACCAACTACCTGGAGTGTCTTACAATCCTGGGTAGTTGTAATTCCTGATCCAGATGTAACACCACACAGCGTGTAGGAACCAACCTCATCAAAGAATCTATCAGGGAATGTAACAGTCATTGGAGAACTTGGAGAATATTGACCGATGTCATAGACCCCGCTCGCTATAATATCTGAACCAATCTTAACCTGAACAACAACCCCAGCAGCAGCGCCACCAGTGTTTGATATGTAAATTACCATATCAAAATGATCTCCAACATTGATGATAGAAACAGGGGTGGTTGTTCCAGGGTTATAAACTTCAAAATCTTCGACTACAACATTGGGGGTGGTTGTTGCAACCGAAAGATTCACACATTTCTGAACCATGATAAATTATTGAATGGTCAAATATAAATATGTGTCTTCTAAATACTATGTAAAATGGGATGTTACTGCTATCATTGTGGAAGTTTCTTTAAAAATAAACAAGCATTAAAGAGCCATCTAAGGACATGTTCAATACGACGGATTAAAGAAATGGAATATCTACCAGAAGACTTTTCTCTTTACAAAAATTGTCCGTGGTTTCCAGATGGAAACCCATACGTTGAAAAGTAATTAGATTCCTATAACTTCACCAGCTACTTCAACGTACTTGTTATTCTCAACAACAGCGTTAACAGTGACAGTAATGGTTGTACCGCTAATGGTTTCGGAAACCATATATGCTGGTGCCACTTGATCGTCCAATGTGATTGCCATTCCTGGAAGACCCCGAATCTTTCGGAGTTTAGTTACTGGAATTGCAATTGCAGCGGATGAAGCATCTCCCTTTGCAGATGCATGAACATTATAGATCTTATTTCCCTCTTCGGTGAGACCTACAAATGTCTGGGTTACGGTAATAGTGTTCACCATTTAAATCACCTTAATCTCCAATCACCGTTCCAACGAATTGCATTATCTTTCCAGCCCCAGGGGTGGTGTCCAGAGTAACGGTTATAACGTTTCCTGACACCGACGTATCAATAACATACACTATACCACCGGAATCGTTTCCTACGGTAGTTAATCCGGGGGTTCCTTTAATCTTACGAAGCTTAGTGCATGTGATGGTAGTGGTATCGTCTGTGCCGCCTCCGGCGTCGGTCATTACTGCACTTATGTTGTAGATCTTCCTACCCTCTGCGGTAAGTCCATTGAAGGTTTGGGTCACTACGGATGCAACAGTCGTCATTTTGTATCACCTCACACTCCAATAACCTGACCAGCAAACCTCATCTTTTTGGTATTACCTGGACTCGCACTAAGCACAATGGTAATAACGTTTCCAGAGACGGTCTCTGATGTAATATACAAGGCACCACCAGAATCATTCGCAACATGGAACAATCCCGGAGTTCCCTTAATCTTGCGGAGTTTAGTACACGTAATAGTCGTGGTATCCTCCGCAGCAACAGTACATGTCATTAACGCATTTATGTTATAAATGCGATTTCCTTCTGCGGTAAGACCAGCAAAAGTTTGAGTAACGGTTGAGGCTACGGTTGCCATCTTATCAACTCAAAAAATAGTATGTTGTTCTCATCTACGTGTACATCATACCCTGAGTTGGGTTGGTCGAAAGTGCGAACAGCGAGTGCTCATAGAACACCATTCCCATCAGGGGAATAGTAGATGATCCGGTTACAGATGGGAAAACTCCAATCTTGCTTCCAAACGTGTGGGGCATCGCAATCTGTCCAACGGTGTTGTACTGGTAGATCTGAGTACCTTCCTTAAGGGTCTCACTTACAATCGGAGACATTGCAGTTGAAGTATACTTCGTCTGTGCCTCTGTCTGGAATACAACCTGATTCAGAACAGGTGTAGTTGCAATCTCAAGAATACCATCCTGAGCAACCACAACAAACGTATGCCTCAGGTCAACAATGTTTCCTCTATACCACTGTGCGGCCTCTCCTGCAAGATACGCAGCAGTACCAGCGGTAAGTGTGATGTCCCAAACCCTTCCGATACGAGTGTTGGAATCATCATACATGGTATAGCTTCCAGAGGTAGCCTCAGTAGCGTTGCTCATGTAAGTCTGAGGAGAAATCCAATCAACACCAATCCCACCAGCGGATGCGGGGAATCCAATCGGTTTGTCGCCGGGGATTGCGGCCTTCGCGACAGCGCCCCACTTTACGAATGCAGGAAGCTGGGGAAGCATACTCTCAGCAAGAGGAGGACACACCTTCGCAAGGTGACGATACTTGGACATGAAAGCCTTTTCAATCGCGGCAATTTCGGCGCGTTCGAGGGATGCCCATTCCTGATTGGTTTTACCTCCGGCAAAGATGTTCACATCGTTGTCAATCTCGGGACCAAAGTACTCGTCTACAGTACCGGAACCAGAGTTAATTTTCATGAGTTTCGAGTTCGAATACTCAAAGATCTCTTTTGCCATTCTTGGTTTTCACCGTATACATGTAGGTTACGAGAATATATAAATACAATGTAGCACAAGTGTTACATGATGGAACCAAAGGACGATATGATACGGATTCGATGCAAGAAAAAAACAAAAGCAGAATTTGAAAAATTTACATTAGACAGGGGTTTGAAAAACGCAGAGGATGGCCTACAGTTCTTAATGGAACACTACAGAAAGACCCACCACCTAATGGTAGGAAAAGTTTACTGACGCGGGAAAAATTTTATTTAGTTTTAATAAACCCCGCGCTCAGCAGTCTCCTGCTTCTTACCAGAATACGGACCGCGTGTCACTACAACAGGGGCACTCATACTCATAGCTCGCGGAGAAGAGACCATCCGTGACACCATTGCGGCGCCAGGAGTATAATTCATGTAATCGAGAAGAAGTCCAACGGTCAGGGCAGGAATGCCGTATGAAAGGGCAAGATCCTGATAATCCTCTCTGGTAAGACCCTTGTGCATGTACTTTCCAATAAGAGCGGCTGCAACGGCTACTCCACCAGCAGCCATATTCACTACAGAAGATGTCTTTCCGAATTTACCCATCTGTGGGACCAGAAGAGTGTCAGTACCCTTGAAAACATATTCCTTAAGAATGAACGGCTGAGCCGCGCCTCCAGCCATGGCAACCAGTTTCAGGTTTTCGGTATCCATGATTAATTATTAGAGCACACATATATAAAAATGTATTTGAAAAACGTCACTGTCTCCATCTATCTATGGTTTTTACAACGAAATATACAGCAATAGCCCCAGCAATTGCAGCTATGCCAATTCCAATCCATTTTATGGCATCAGCAGATTCAGGGCTGATAATCGCAAACTGAGAAACTGTAAGATACAGGAAAATTGCTGTTATAGCAACAGCAACCGCTATTACAACGATTGCCGCAAGAACAACTGGAAAAGCGGTTGGAACCATTCCCTCCGAGTATGCATATGCATTATAATCGTATAACCACTGCACCCTGACCTGTCCATTGGGTTCCACATAGGCATAATTAAGATAACAACCCGGAGTTTTTTCAACGGCTTCTTGTGCCTTTAAAATAGCAACCTCTCTCCAATCTGGGTCGTAAATTGGCTGTATTCCACCAACGTTGTAGGTTGCCTCATAGTATTTGCCGTTTTCCATATAGGTAGAATTTGGATCGAGATATTCTCTACTACCCGTTAATTCACTTCCGGCGTAGGCGTACTCTGACATCGCTCACTCCATAACCCGCCGCGCCTTCTGATATATTTCTTTGCCGCTTCGTTGTCCCCTTGGAGTCAATGCAACCCATAAAACTATTGCTCCACCTGCGGCAAGAGCAACGTAGGGTGCATACTTCCACACCGTTTCCCAAATATCTCCCTCTGTTTCAAGGGTGTGGGATCTTGTCGTTATACTCTGTTCTGCTATGGTTATCGTTTCAATAATTTCTTTATATCCCTCCTTCTTTATCCTGAGAGTATGGTTTCCAATGGGAGATTGAAGATCTCTTGGAGTAACACCCTTGTATACACCATCAACAAAAACACCCGCGCCACTTGGAAGAGATCTTACAATAAGTAAACCGTATCCGGGCGCAATAGGGGGAATTACTTCTACTATGTCGTAATATGCAGGAGTGTCAGGATCTGGTTCTCCTTTATCCTTTGCACCAACGTATATATTTCCAGATTCTGGGAGGGATATCACTATTGGGTCGAGTCTAAATTCTCCCCACCATGGAATTACTCCAGGTCGAGATGTCACACTAACCCAGGTTCCAATTGAACCAGTTTTGGAAATAAACACCTCCACATCATAAGGAGTTCCAACATCAAAATAATCTGATTGAATCCATACATTTACTGTAACATTCTGCCCAACATTTATTCTGGACTCTGTTACATCGACTCTACTAACATGTGTCACGGCAATCCCACTTAAGAAGAGTTTTTATTTTTTAAAGTTAAATAGGTATTCATGGCACTTGTAAACGGGATAGTTTATGATAAAACAACCCGCGCTCCGGTTGAGAACGCAACGATCATCATAGGAACAGATTTTGCGTTGTCTCATGAAAATGGAGAATTTGCGATGGAAGTTCCAGTTGGAATATATGACATAGTTGTGATCCAGAGATTTTACAGGAAAGTAAAACAGCACCTAGAGGTTCTTGGAAATATTTCTCTGAATATTGAGATGGAAAGGGAATAAAGATGACCTCAATATTAGAGTCAAAGAAGGAAATAGAAAACATACTACTCGGAATAGAAGAGGTTCAAGGACTTGGAATATCTGAAGACAGGCAAAGCATAATAGTCTATGTAAGTAAGGTCACTGACCAACTTATTCAAATGATACCCGGAAGTATTGGGGGTTATTCAGTCATAGTAAAAGAAGTTGGTATATTTAAACCATCTCCAGAATTTGTTGCTGCGGCAGTAGATCCAATTCGATTGTGGAGACATCGCCCAGTCGTTGGTGGAATAAGTTCGGGGCATTATGCTATCACAGCCGGAACACTTGGATGTGTAGTTCAGGATTCAAATACTGACCAACCATTGTTACTCTCAAATAACCACGTATACGCAGCTATTTCGACGGATCAAACACAACGGGCGCAGGTTTCTGACCCAATACTTCAACCTGGACCCATAGACGGCGGTAAAATAGAAGACACCGTTGGAACATTAAATCGATGGATTCCAATCAAGGTGGGTTCTGCTAACGCAGTTGATGCGGCGGTGGCAAATTCAACATATCAACCATCGCCATATATACTTGGAGAAAACAGCGAATATATTGAGATAAAAGGATTAAGAACCGTAACCCAGGGAATACCAGTCAAAAAGGCTGGTAGAACAACTGGTCTAACAACGGGGCAAATAATAGATACCGACTATACTGGTATGGTAGACTATAATGGCCAAGTATTAACTTTCACAGATCAACTCCTCGTATCAATCATGATCCAAGGTGGTGACTCTGGTTCACTTCTGCTTGACGAAAACGACAACGCGGTAGGATTACTGTTTGCAGGTGCGCAAGACAACTATGGAAATTATTATGGGGTAGCCAATAAGATAAATACAGTATTTTCTCTATTGCAGATAGAACTCCCAAGCGGAGAAGAACCAGAAGAACCGGAAGAACCCGAAGGATCAAACGGGCTTTTAGCAGCCATCGGATTAATGGCCCCAATAGCTCTATTAGCATTGGGAAGTATGAAAATGAGTGGAAAGTAGACTATCCAAACTCTACATTTCCATAACCAGTATCTCTTTCTATTGTTATTATTTTATCTTCCTTAATATATTTTGATACCAATTCCTTGTATTCCTCCTCTGTTATTTGAAATTTCTCCATAAAGTAATTTGTGATATCGCTTACCTCTATTATAATCATTCCAAGAACTTTTTGTTCCGAGTAAAATCTTGGTTCTCCATATAGGCTCCCCGCAGCATTGATAACAAAACCAAGTCTGACTACAGCCTCCAGTATTTCATCTCTAAAAGTATCTGTATTATCTTCTTTTGTTTCTTCCATCTATTGCTCCTGTTGATTTCTATCTTCAAGTAAAATATTACCTAGGCACTCTCCGCGCCTTATGTTGACACTACTCTCACCATTGTTTACTAAAGTGATGAAAAGCTTTGTTCCATCATACTTTGTTCCAGCCCCATGTACACCCAAATCATCTATAGAAAAATTTTCAAAGAACTCTATGTTGTCATTGTCTCTTATCTGTATGTTCTTTGTGTACACAGGAACATCAAGCTCTGTGTTGGGTTCTATACAGACTTTTTTTGCAGAAAAACACTCAAACAATCGTATCATCCTAGGTACTCACCATGGAAGAGGTACACACCATAAGTATGTGCGAATTTTTCTATACAAATCTCTACAAAGAACAGAACTAATCAACAGAGACATCTTCCCTTGTGTCCTTTCCGCAACGGCGACAGAACAAGCTTTTGTCTTTGCGCATCACAATGGAAGAACTTCCACACTGAGGACACTTTGGCCTCTCATATTCTTTCTCACTCATATTCACAGAAGTGTGTTGTAAAAGTATATAAAGTTTATTCCAAGCCAAAATCCATGAGAGTCATGGTTTGAGGATCGAGATCTGCCCATGACCATCCTAATACCTCTGCTACGCGCATTATTGGATCGCGCACGGTCTTCTCTAACATGGTTTCGTAATCTATTATGAAACTATTGGGAATCTGCTCTGGAAACTCGAAACATACAACGTCGGTTATAGGATAGTGCCTGTCAACGAGAGCCTTAACATAGACTCGCTTTGGTTTACTTCCCGCCCCAAAATTTGTTCCGAAATACTCATTCGAGTATTCTGCCCCGCGAATATGAGCATCCTTCGTTTTGTACTGTGAGAACGGCTTGGTGATAGAGTTTGGAATACCTATATCCTCTAGCGAGAATTTTCCAGTCCTATAATTAATTATGAAATCTTTCACCTTATTTTTTATAACCGAGTAATCCTCTTCGTTTAGAATCATCTCAATAATATCTTTGAATATATCCTTTGCAATCTTCGGAGTGTCGCTTCTCTTCGATTCAAATCCAGTAATATCTATTGAATCCGCTTCAACGCCTTCTTTCCATATTAGTCTTCCGGCATATCGCTTCTTCTTACCAGTCTGTAGGAAAATCGAGTACAACTTCTCGAACTTAATTGAGAAATAATGTCTTTCTATTCCTAGTTTCTTGGAGAAGATATCATACTTAGAATTTACATCTTTTTCGATTCCTCGGGCAATTTCTATTAAATTCCCCCCATTTTCTTTTATTTCACAGAAACAGGAATCAGTATCAGACGCTATTGTTTTATATCCCATTTTACTGATTTCATCTATTGTGAATAGAATTATCTCGCGCCCCGTCGAAGTGATTGCAGAAGCTATATCACGATCATACAATCGGAACCTAGGTGAACCCGACACCCCGTAGTAAGTATTCATTATAACCTTCATAACCTCTTGCTGAAGATCATAGACCTTATACTCCTGAGAATCATATGGAAAGGTATTTCGGAGTTTCTTCCTTTCGTCTCGTTGTTTTAATAAGTCTGCTATTAGTTCCCTACTGAGACCGTCTGGAGATTTTAGAAATCTCACACCGTTTGGAGCACAATATTCTCCTCTTGGGTCTTTGGTTTCAAGGGACATATTGAGGCTCATGATAATCATGGGATACAACGCCTTCAAATCGAAAACGCATACATTCCTCTTTAAACCAACCCCTGGCTCTAATACAAACGCCCCCTCATATTTCTCGCCTTCCCCGCTTGGTCTTGATGGAAGAACAAATCTTCCACTCGCCTTTCTTAGAACATACACATCAACTACATTTGAAGACCACAGAGTTTTATCCATTGGAATTCCCGCAAAACGAGCAATCTCATAGAAAAAATCTGTTATTTTCTTCTTTTTATTAATCCCAACGCATAATTCCACATCTTTCCTGTTATACTCCACAAATGTTTTTGGGTCGTTCCTCATAAGGTCAAATAATTTGCCTTTAAAATGAACCTTTCTTTCACCAAGTTCTACGAACGCCACATTATCCAATCTATAGGAGTCTATTTCGCTGCGAAGTATCTTTTTATACGCTGCGAGCAAATCAAAAACGATTCTACCGCGCACTCTATCAGGCATTGATCTCCCAGGAAGACGCGCTATAGAATCCGTGGGAATATGATTAACTTCTAATCTTTTGTTAATATATGGAATATCAAATTTATCTACATTCCATCCTCCAAGGAGGTCGGGATTTGTTTTCTTAATATACTGAATAAAACGCCCGAGAAGATCTCGTTCACTTCTACAGAGAATTATCTCATGCAAGTCGTCTTTTACATAGGGACCATGAAAGAAAGTTATATACTTGTTGTCAAACGAATCCCAACACGAAATAGATGTGATAGGATCTTTATCTGCTGTTGGAAACCCATGTTCATCAGAACACTCTACATCGAGGAAGCACATTCTAAGAGGAGCAGAAACATCTTCTGGTATTACTTCTCTATAATCAACTCTCAACCCTGGTATTTTGATACCAGACGTAATACCACAGTCCACTAAAAATCGTATGCCAAAAGAAATATCTGCCTCATGATGCGTAAAATTCTCTCTTTCCTCTCGGACATCCCCAGGATTTGTAGTGTAGACTTTTAATAGTTTTCCACCCCTTATAGAAGTATACTCTTTCTTCTCTATAACAAGGCTGTTTTTACTAGCCTTTTTCTCCTCCGACCTCGGTATGTAGAAATAGGGTCTAAAATTGTCAACATCAACTCTACATGCATCTCCGGTTTTAGTCCTACCAAAGAGATGTATAGTTGGACCATGATTTCCACTGCTATACTCTACCTGAGTGATGCCTATAGGAATCATAGCGCCTATTCGTTGTTTCCGTTCTTGATTAATTTTATCAAGTTCGATTCTTGTATCCTGTAATACTTTCCAATCTTGGTAGCCTTTAACTTACCACTGCGTATATAAAAGCGCACTAATCGAACATTAATCTTCAGGATGGCCGCAGCCTCTTCCACGCTATATATTGTCTCAATTTCAGTCATTTAGTTCACCTTGTCCGTCAATAGTATCCATTTTGTGTTTCTTTTGGTCTCTTCATTCATCACATCAACCTGAGAAATTTCTCCAGATTCTACAAGTGCTTGTAAATGCTCCTCAACGTCCTTAATCTTGAGATGGAGAGATTGTAGGATTGCCTTCCTAGTGGCCTTTCCCCCTCCTCGCTGTAATGTTCCAAGTATCTTATTTTGAACACTAGTTAGTTCATTCCTCTCAACCTGACGTGTTATGGATATTCCCATAGGAAGGAAATACTCGTCAATTTGCCTACAGGACTCTCTTACATACTTTTCTTCTATCTCTATAATTTCCCCCTCGCTCGGAGTATAATTTTTACTCTCCATTAATTTTACAAACTCGGACGATCCGACTTTGAATATTATTGAAAGTTTTATGGCATAGGTTGACAATCTCCCGAAGATCGCTTGCTTGATGGCGTCCCCCTCCTCAAAGAGTTCATTCTCTTTCTGTAATTGCCAGCCCTGGAAAAAGTCAAGTGAGTCAGAAGACAATCTAAATTCCACGGGGGACTCTCTAAACACAGAAAAGAGTTTAGCCATTTCATCCTTTATCTGACCCATTTCCTTTCTTAATTCCTCGCTCAAGGGAGTATACGGTTTACTGGGTTTCCAATACCTTGGAGAGAAATACAGAAATCGAATAAGCCAGCCGGAAGTAAGATCAATCAGTTCTGTGTTATTTCTGAAAGTCTCGGGAGTGGTCGCATAGACCTGCGTTATGAAAGGATCATCGACATAGAAACTATTGTCACTGCCACCCCTTCCTTTTCTTAACGTTCTCCTGTAATTATTGCACTCGTAAAGTTCACAGAATATATCCCTAACATCAGACATGTAAGTTTTCTTCTGAATTGCCACGAGAAGTGCTCCAACCTCGTCTTTTATGATCCACGCCCGTGGATTTTCCGAAAGAACCTCTACAAGAGATTCGGGGCTATATGATTGAGGGAGTTCGTTGCTTGGGGTTAAATCCTGAAGCAACTCTCTTGCTCTCTTTAAGGCCGTTGACTTTTTGCTATAGGTCGATATCCCGAGACAAAAAGACCATATGTTACTATATATGGTTCCCTGCTGAAGATACATGACCGCATTTCTATTTGTCAAAGTCGATAAAATTGACATAGCACAAGCGTAATGATATTCAAGGTAGGCGTCCGTAGTCTTGGCCATACATGCCACATATTTCTCTATGAAATTATCCTTAGACAACTCCGACGAATATCGTATTGTCTCCCCAAGCTTTAATCTACTTAATTCAGACTCTTTAATTGAAGTATATCCTTCTCCATATTTTTCCCTCTGATATTCTTCCTCTATCTTACGAATCTCATTTCCGTATCCATATTTCGAGACAAGAATATCCTTTACCTTTGTGAAAAGATCTCCTTCCATCGGGAAATTAACTGCATCCTCACAACGAATGAAGCCCTCTTTGACGGCAATCCATGTGATTGGATCTCCTCCCGCTTGGCACCTATGGCAGAAGAAGACGTTCTTCACCGTATTAATGGAGAAGTTCTTGCCAGTGGTACTCCCATGTACAGGATGTGCACCCTGATACTCGTTACCCCTACGGGTAGCGTTTATGGGCATCGCTAAGTCTTCAATTCTTAACTTTAATTGGTCTGTGAGTTTGTTTCGAGAGGGATTAAATCCGAACGGAATCTTGGTTGCACGTTGGGTACTGTCATCAACTTTAGTTCTGCTGCTCTTTACTTTTGAGAAGAACTCTTTGTCCAGTGTCTCAACATCTATGGACAAAATGTCAACGTCATTGACAACCTGATAAACTCTTCCAGATGGGTGGATACACCCAGGCCCAACGACATAGGCAGAACAACCGGGACAGAATATCTCTCCAAGGTGTTTTTTGGTGATTACAGGATCGGAGAATGGTATCCTCTTTACGTCTCCAACTCCTTCGCATCTAAAGTAATAGTGGTATCTCTCTGCGTCTGGATTTCCAGTTCTGACGGTAAAGGTATTCGAGAATATGTCAATCGCACCGAGTTGATTGAGACGTTCATAATCATCTGCATCGACTATGCAGAGATTATCAGAGGATGGTATGACTCCATAATTTCCACCCCTTGCAATATGCGCTAGTAGTTTTGGATCGTCATATTTGTAGTTTTTATCTTTGTTCCACCCTTCCTCAATTGCTGGTTTGTCCTTCTTTCTCAAGAGTATGAATCTAAAACCATCAGTACGTAATTGAGATGGAATCACATCATGTGGCTTCTCCGCGCGCTCTGCCAAGGTTACGTATTCAGCCATGAATCCTCGAAGGCGGGGTTGATCTATCGTTGTCAAAGGTTCGGTGCCACTCCTCACACAAGTCTATAAACTCTAAGAAATAATGTTCCAATTCTGGTCGAGTTACTTCATAGATCTTGGCAGTTAATGTAGGATTTTTCTCAACGTAAGGACAGACCGAGATAATCATTGCCCTTTCTGGGGGGTTGGGAAGGGACATAGAATATGCAGCAACCTGGAGATAATGATCGGGATATGCTCTCGCACTAGTTTTCAAATCTATGAGAGTAAGTATAGAGTCAAGACGACATTTCATGTCGTAATGACCATGAAATCCATATAATTCGTTTACAATTTCTTCTTCTATGTTTATAGGATATGAAATATCTAAATTTAGTTCATCCCACATTTCCTGTGCAATATCGCAGTAGTTATCGGCTCCCTCGGGATATTGCGATAGGGGGAACTCTGGGAACGGAGCATTCTGTTCTGATACTGAAGATAGGATTCTGCAATGAACAAGAGTGCCTATCTTTGAAAGACGATCCAAATTAGACTGATCAAAATTATCAAAACGTCCTACACCATTGTTATGAACCCTATGAATATCCCCCAATATAGTTGTCACAGAAGGAACTATTCTACCGTCATCGAGTTTTACATATCCAGGCATTAAATATCCTCCGATCTTATATATTTCGGTCTAAAGTAATCTCCATATGTTGTTGCATACGTGTTGATTCTGCTCTGCGAATGGTTTTCTAAGAAACGGTGCCCATGATCGAATATGTCCACGACGATGGCGTTTTTCTTACCCTTCTTAGATCTGAGTGCTCTGCCTATAGTCTGAATTACAAGAACGGAACTCTTATATCCAGCAGCAAATATGATTGCGTCCATAGAGGGTATATCAACACCTTCTTTGAGAAGAGTGCTCACTAGTACTGGATACTTACCATCCTTAAAATCTGATATATCCGATTTTCTCGTTGAGGTCTTTGAACTAACGAACCGAGAGTTTGGAATGCGTTTCGACAAGTTCTTACCATGGGAGACCTGTATTACATGGATGTAGATAGATCGACCCTCTTGAGACAGTTTGTTTGCATACTTCACTATTGCAGAGTTTCTATCTTCATTAATAACGATCCCTTTACGATACACCTGAGCAAATGTATCCCCTGATTTAAATGAACCGCTAGTAGGGCGCACTATAATAAACTCTGGTTTCGCTATATATTTCTGATCTATAAGATCTGCAACAGAGATTTCCTTCACTATTCTGCCAGTTGCTCCAAATATCTTTATTTGTTGATTGTCTTCACGGGTTGGAGTCGCAGAAAGACCAACTCTCCAATAGGAGTCACAACGCATTGCAACTTTATAGGCGGTTTTAGATGGAATAACATGACATTCGTCTAGGAGGCATAGAGGAAAACCACTTATTTTCTTTAGTTCTTCTCTTTTTATTCTACTCCATAGGGTTTGTATCATTGCAACACAGGAATCTTTCCCGTGAAAATCCCCAGCATCTTCCTCTATTAGAGTAGGTTTAATATTAAGAAGATTCTGTATTTCTTCTTCCCATTGATATAACAACTCTTGTCTATGAACGAGTACTATGAAAGGACTGTTCCTTACATGAGCATAATTTAGGGCTATAAGAGTTTTTCCACTACCTGTAGGTAGAGACAGAACTCCAGAACCACTCTTCATCAAGGAAAGTAAACAATCCGTTTGATAGGGTCTAAGTACGAATTTATCGTTCCATGAAGAATCAAGAGGCTTGAAATCATAGTTCTCTTTTCTAACGGTATAATCAATGCTATATGAATCAAGTATCTCCGTTACATCTTTTATTATTCCACATGGAAAATAAAAATAACCGGAAGAAGACTTCATAAACAAATGTATTTTTCCATCCCACTCTCCAGTTTTGAACTTATCAGTCCTGTCATAACCCGTGGGATAGTCCGACGTGGCCATATCGATTATTCGAACAACCTCGTCTGGAAGTTTCCCATTAACATAGTAATAGGAAGAATATACGGGTTTATTTAAGACTACCACCTAAGCACCTCAGAATAAATCTTCGGCTGTTTCTTCTGTTTCAATAGGGGGTTCGTCAGAACCATCAAATGTTCTTTCCTCTTCTTCCTCTGGTTTATATGCTTTTTCCTCTTTTTTCTCTACTTTAATTGGAGATCCAACATTAAGCCACTCTGCTATGAGTTTACCAGTTTCCTCGTTTATCTTGAAAGGAATTGTAGTGTTGAACATACTTGTACGATCTTTTGTCACCACTGCATTATTTTCACGATCTAAATGAAATACAGTGGTAAAATTGTAATCGATCTCTCCGCGCTGGATTGGCGTCGTCCCTACTTTTGCTATTCCCTTTATTCCACCATTGGAATCTTTCATTACAGTATATTCGGCTTTACTTCTCATTGTGCATACAATATGAATACTGCTTTGAAGGATTGCATCTACAAATCGATTGAAAAGCGGAGTACACTGTGCCCAGGCAGTGAATGAACTACCGCCTCCGCGTTTTTCAATGCGCTGTTTGATATCAAGCAAACCCCCCTCACCACTCCACATGGCAGAAATTGTATCTATAACCAGTACATCATACCCATCTTTCTCAGCGGTATGAATGGCATCTATAAATTTATCTGGTGTATAGGGAGGAGAGAAATTAATAACATCAAAGTTGGCACGATCTGCGTAAATCTCCGCGCTACCATTTTCTGTGTCTACTACTGCAATTTTACAGTTTGGTTTCAAACCTTTAGAAAGGAGTAGTGCTGATAAGGTCTTTCCAGAGCCAGCAGCGCCAAAAAGAGCTAATCTAAGCTTAGACTTTTTGCGCTCTGCTTTCTGAAAAGAGATTGACTGATCCGTCAATTAGATCTCCCCGCAATTTTCTTATACTCCGCTTCTGCTTTTTCAATTGCAGCTTTAATAACGGTGTCTGTGAGTTTTACCTCAAGTGAATTACGAATTTCAGTTGGGGTAATCTCATTTGGATGCCTCTTAAGAATCTTGGCCAGGGTAACTATATCTTTTACAACCTCTCCATAATTCTTATCAGCATCCTCAACTGGTTCCTTTGAGGTTTCTTTAGTTTTTTCCCCTGTCTTCTTCTGTTTCTTCGGCTTTTCCTCTTTCTTTGGAGGAGTTTCTTTCTTATGAGTCTCTTCTTCCTTTGGAGGGTTTACTGGTTTCTTAATAGACTCTCCATCAAATCCAATCTCTTCTACATAGGAGACTGAAATATTAACGAAATTATCCATACGGGAGTTTTCAGCACTCCAGACTTCCTTAATGCTACTAACCTCTCCAACGGCGATAATTTCTACTCCCCTAAGGGCATCTTCTACGTACTTTGCCTGTTTCTTTGGATCGCCACGATTCTGATCATACCCGTCTTTCACAATTTCTACAAAATCTTCAATATTCACAAGAGGATTGCCTGCTCTCTGTCTCTTGAGTTGAATATTTACCCTATTTGAAGATTCCATTGGATCTAAAGAGATATCAAGAACTGGATGGAGATCTGCATTAGGATACTCCTTCGTTTCCATGATCTCGTATGAACCATCTCTTTCTTTGTTCTTGAATTTTGCAGCAGGGTTAACCCATCGAATTATACCCTTTATAGCAATAACCTGATACTGTTCCACGTATGTAAAATCACTCTGTACAGTCATTGCAACAGTAGATAATTTCTCTGCAATGTTGTTCTTGACACTATCTGTGCTAAGAACTTCATCTACAATGATATTACCATACTTTTGATTTATTTCTCCCTTTACCTCTACAATATTAGGAAACGTAATAAGATTATGATCCCATGTAGCTACTTTAAAGGGCTTTCCCTTATTGTCAAGGCAATGGTATGTTACAGGAGATTTAGATCCAAATCTGTCAGTACTACCAACTACGATACCTTTTACAGTAACAAACTCTTTGTCTAAGTTCTTAATTTCCCTGTTAATAGCAGCAGTAGCAATGCTAAGTGCTCTTTTCTCACCATACTTTTCAAGCTTATCAGAAAGATTACCAACAATTTCTGATGGTTTAAGTCCAGCGGTTGATGCGCTGTTCCAAACGTCTGTTCCCTGGAGGGATTTAATGACTTCCGTTGCTTCCATACTTCTTTTCTCCGTGGTTATAACCGCTCGGACCCCGAACGGTTGTTACTATTGGAACTTATGATCACTTAAAGGTTTCTGTCGAAACAAATAGATATATAAAAGTATATTTATTTTGTCTGTGAAATAAAAAGAGTGTGTGAAAAACGAACATCATATTTAAACCTTTTCATAAAAAACGAAAAGTTGCAAGTGTCTCCAAAAGTCGCCAACCCTTTAATCGGGAGCAATGAATCAGAATTTCTATATTGGGGTCATTTAGGGTTTCTTTAAATGACGGGTCGCAGAGTAGCCCCCGGCTCTATGTATATACGCATACGCGGGCCTAAATACGCGCGTAGGATTTTTATTTATATATATACATGAAATCAATTATATATTAAAAAAAAAATAAAAAATTCTAATGATCATATATATAGAGGGGGTAGCGACTTTGCGACTCGTCACTCATCCGACCCCACAATGTTCTTGTTTTGGGAATCTAAACCCATTTTTTCCGATTAGAAGGTTGGCGACTCTACGGCGACTCGCTACTTTTCATTTTTTTTGGATGTAGCACTTGTGCTACATTTTTATTAATCGATACCTTTTTCAATTTTGCACACACACATAAATGGTATGGCTGAATTGAATGAAGAACAACTTGATTTAATCGAGAGATTTAAGGGAAAAGGACTCGATGTAGTATGGGATGCAGCATCGGATGAATTAAAACGCTATAAATGCAATAATTGCAAGAGCATCGTTTGGGAAACACCGTGCCCAAATTGTGGGACCGTCGGTCTTGATAAAATGTGTCCGATAGATCATTGTCATTGTTCTCATGACGTTGTTGAAAGAATTGAATTTTGTCCAGTTTGTGATGCCCCAGTCTGCCCAGAATGTAAAACTCATAACGTTCAAATTTTTTCTCGTATAACTGGGTATATCCAACCGTTGGAAGGGTGGAACGCCGCGAAAAAAGCAGAGTTTCGAGATAGAACGAGATACACCCTATAAATTTATAAGGTTTCAAACCATAAACATGTCTTATAATGGAAAGTAGGAAAGAAACCATAAAACGGCTCTATGAGAGCGGAATGAGCACCGTTGATATATCAACATATCTTGGCATAACAACCCCGGCCGTCTCGTATAATCTCAAAATAACGAATGTAAAAATAAGAGATCAATATAGGAACGATCTAAGGGAGAGTAATATAAAAGAACAAATTATAGATCTTTATATAAATAATAAATCTACAAGGGAAATTGGAAAATTATTTAATACATCTCATTCTACTATAGAAAAAATATTGAAAGAAAATAATATTCCGACTAGAAGTAGGAAAGAATCTCTCTCAAAGTATTGTAGAATAAATAAATGTGTTATATGTGGTAAGGAATTCAAACCTAGAGAAAATTATAAAGATACCAAAAGCCTAAAAAGAAAAACATGCTCTAAAGGATGTTTATCTATTCTACTATCTATGCAATCATCTGGAAGCAAAAGCGGAAATTGGAAGGGTGGATCGTCTCAATCTTATTACCAAAAGGAAAGAAATAAACTTAACATTGATTGGTGTGAGATATGCGGAAAGAAAAACGTTAGACTTGATACACATCACATAGACAGAGATAGAACCAATAATAAAAGATCAAACATAATGGTTCTATGTGTTAATTGTCACGCTTATCTTCATTATATTGAGGATGATAGGGGATTAAGAGGATGGAAAGGAATTTCAAAACAAAGTAATTTATAAAATTCTCCCAATTTAAATTTTTATATTCCAAAAACCTATTGATAAGGGTAGAGGAAATTACCATGTCGTACTATGAAATTGTTGATTTTTCGAGATTTACGAAAGAAGATGAACCATTTGTCCTAAAGCGCACCCCCACGCTTGAAGAGGCAATTTTAGATAGATCAAGAATGTGTTCTGATGGAAGTGTTTTAAAGATTATAAAGAAATTTGAGTTTAAATGGCATGATAAGGATATTATTGAACCTATTTTCTAATTAAAACTTTATTTTAAATCCTTTTACTAAATTATCTATTAAAAACATTTATCAAGTGTTAAAATAAAAGTATGTCCATGGCTAGCATGGAGAGCTGTAGCGATAAAGGTAAAGAGGCGGCAGAAATGATCGCTGTAAATATAGTTTTACAAAACAATGCTTATGCTCTCCTTGATCTTTTTGAATATCAGAAAAACGAAGAGGCTGTATCAGCAATACAAACGATTTACACGGCAAGTAATGTAACATGTGTTTATTTAATGAAAGAGTACGATCTCACTACGGAAGATGTTTCAAATAGTCTTTTTGAACTCGTTCAGGATATGATAAAAAGAATGGGATCTGAAGAGGCTCGTAGA